>JAEEGH010000520.1_pt1 | contig 144024 bp, 116 predicted proteins | sample 9134181 | NCBI WGS metagenome assembly JAEEGH01 (sample SAMN16246544, study PRJNA631951) | gut metagenome | biome: gut microbiome; feature: rumen; material: DP-attached | host: Bos | place: Iran: Karaj | collected 2018-10
GAAAAATGTCAACCCCATCAGGAACGATGTCAACGAAAACAGTAAAGTGTAAACCTTATCAGGAAAACAACTGACAACCAACTCAGGAAAAGAGCAAAAAACTGTCAACCGAAATCAGGAAAAGACAGTTCGAATCGGACAATCGGACAAGTGGACTGGTGAGTTTTGTGTGACCTTTCCCAGCTGCACTCCGCTCAATGTGAACAAGAAGAAAAAGCAAAATTCCTTCCCGCTATTCTAATTTCATTTCTTTTTTGGTATACGGTTGAAGTTGTAGGTCAGATGCAGCATGAGGTAGCGGGGCAATGTCCTGCGAACTGTCTCCGTGCGGCCTTGACCATTGATAACAACGTCGGTAGAAGACAGCTGCCCAAGGATGTCGAAACCCTCCAGTCGAGCCACCAAACAGCCTCCGGCACGACTCCCGAAAGGATTGACGAAAGAACGAGACACAGAAATGTTCCACACCAAATCGTCGCGGTTCATCGATTCGTCGTCATATCCCCTCCGGGAAAACATCTTTAAATCCGTAGCTAAACCAAATCCCTGCAGCCAACGCGGCAGTTTGCTCTCGTCCTCACGCTTGAAGTTGTAGTTGGCTGTGATGCCATACTGGAAATTGGTCACATTGATGGGGTCAATGGTGCCTTCCTTATTGTCTGTATGGCGAAACTCCACATTAGTGGGCAGGCCGAGCGTCAGATTACCGATGGTGTAGCTCAGCGTGAGACGGTTCTCAATGAAGTAGTTATTGACATGCGACAACCCGTTGTTGATATCCACGTTACGCGTGTAGTCTCCGTGGGTGTAAATGTTCATCATCAGACGGCGGGGCTTGTCGAGCGGCATGTTGAAAAAGTTGAAGAAGTAGGTCTGCCAGTTGCCGTCCACATTCTCCGGTCGATAGGTGGTAATACCAGTGGCTGCATCATAGCTTTGTCCCAGCGACACCTTATTGAGGAAGAAACGCAGACCTCCGCCAATACGATGGGATATTTTCCGCTCGCGCCAGTTGCGATTGAGGCCGAACTGTATGCGATGGTTGGTAGCGCCAATCAGGTCGGGATTGCCGTAACGCCTCACCAGCGGGTTCTCATTATTGAGAACATTGACCTTCTGAAATAAATCAGGTGTTTGAAACTCGATACCGTAGAAAAAATCGAAACTGCGCGCCCAGTTGTCCTTGGCTAGACGGACGTGGAGCTCGGGCGACATGGTCCATTTATGCTGCACGAGCGATGTGTCGGTAAAAGCGCTGCGGTAGTCCAGCTGTTCGTTGACGTTGTAGAAATGCATCTGATAAAACACAGAAGCATAGTTGCCGTCTTTTTCATAAGTGTAGCCGGGAGTGATTGCAAGACGGTTTTCCACTCTCAGATGGGAACGGTCGTAGGCGTTCTGCAAGTCCACCGTGTCGGCAAGGAACACATCGTTGGTGTTGTCGCGCTTATGATATAGGAAACGATATTCCGTATTGAGCCAAATACCGTTGAGCCAAGTGAGGCGGTAGGACGGCGCGATACCGAAACTTGTATTCCCCGCAGGGCGCGAACTGTGACGATTGAGAATGCTGTTGAGCGAAGGTGTATATTGGTAGCGCAGCTGCTGATAGGACTTGTCGTTATTGTCGTTGTGATCGTGACTGAATAGGATTTCAAGACCGACATTGTCGCCGGAAGCCAGTTTGTAGTTGAAGATATTGTTGGCAACCACATTCACCCCCTTGCGTCGGCTGCGTTCGCGCTGCAGGTTGCTGTTGACGAGCAGTTTCTGCGTCTCCACATTCAGTGTGGCAGAGAATACGCTGTCGAGCAGCGCTGTGGTTTCGCCGTAGACATCTCCGTTAAACTGTGCGGAACGATTCCTGTTGTCGTTGTCGTTGGTACTGTAGTGGAACTGCACATTAGAATAAAGGAAGAACGGTTTCCTCAACAGGAACACGTTGTCAAGATTCAGGATGAACAAATCGTTCCGTTCTTGGAAGTCCCTTTTGTTGAATGTTGAGGGACCATTGTTGTGGAATTGCTCACTATTGGTTTTCTCGCTATTGGTGAGGTGCTCCCACGAAACCTCTGCTGTGGCAGACTCCCTCCATCGCTTGTCTTTCTCCTCAATATTGAGATTTATGCCGCCTATACGGGTTTCTTTAAGTCCCACTGGCATCATACTCGGTCGCCACTCACCATCACCGCCCGGACGACGGTTTTCGTTCACATTGTTGACTGTGCCGTAGAAGGCCAGACGGGAGTTGTCCGTGTAGCGCATGCCGAAGAGGCGTGCCAGATAGCGGTCCTCTATCTCGCTGTTGAACGGCGTACCGCCTGCCACCTCGACGTTGGCCATCCATCCCTGATTGTATTCGCGCTTAAGCTGCACATCCATCACGAAGCGTTTCTTGTCGTAGTTGCGTCCGAGATATTCGTTCAGTTCCGTACTCTTGTGATAGGTCTGCACTTGCTTCACTGTGTATGCCGGCAGGTTGTCGAGCATCACACGGTTGTTGCCCTTGAAGAAGTCTTTGCCGTTGAGCATCAGTTCGTCCACCTGTTCGCCATGCACCAGAATGCGTCCGTCATCTTTCAGTTCCACCCCGTCCATCTGTCGTATGAGAGCGTCGAGCATCGAACCGTCGGGCAGATTGAAGGCATCGGCATTGAAGGTGATGGTGTCGCCGCGATAAGTCATCTTTATCTTGGTGGCACGTACGGTGAGCTCCTTCATTTGATGGGCATCGTCATAGTGGGCTTCTCGCTTTTTCATATAGTGCCACGGCGCATCGAAATAAGTGTTACGGGCGATATGACGCACATGGTAGTTGACATAGCAGGTCTCATAGTCGGGATGCTCGGCACGGATGATATATTTCTGCTCCCGCGCCGGCACATTAAAGCGCCAGGCGAAGTCGTCCTTGCCGCCCGTCCATTGCTGAAACACGTGCATGGTGTCCACCACGGTGCTGTCTTCATGCATCAGAGTGATGAAGACACCCTTGATGCCCACACGGGTCAAAGAGTTCTTGACATGACCCCAAAGACTTATGGTGCGCTCCGATGTCTGTTGTGCCTGCAACTCTACGGAGAGAATAAGCAGGATAAAGATGAAAAGTTTTTTCATGATACTAGTATGCAGATATAAACGATAAGGCACAAAAAGAGCAGGGAATCTCCCGGATTCGGCCTTGAAAGATTCAAACAAAGGAGCATGCCCGCTTACGAGCATACTCCGAAATTTCAGATTCTGATTATCTTAATTTAAAGCAGAACGGCAGTGTGAAATGGCAACGTACCGCTTCGCCTTTGATTTTGCCGGGTGTCCAGTTGTTAATGAGTTTGGACACACGCATGGCTTCTGCGTCCAGTTGCGGAGAAACGCTCTTGACCACCTTACGGGCAGATACGCTGCCGTCCTTCTCAATGACAAACTGTATCACCACACGTCCTTCCGTGCCTGAATTGATAGCTTCCTTGGGATACACCATGTTGTCGCAAACGAATTTCATCAGCGCACCATTACCGCCCTTGTAGGTCGGCATCTCGTCCACCTTGTCATGGATGGTGTTGTCGGCGGCATAAGTACAAATGGAAATCGTAGCGGCAGCGAACAAACACAGGGCATAGCGCCAGAAGTTATTTATAGAACAGGTTTTCATGGTTGTAATTTTTGAAAGTTGAACAATGTTTTGAAGCTGAAAATCCGAGAACGCCCCTCCCGACAAAACGGGAGGAGCTAAGAGATTCTTTTAATTAACCTTATTATTTCATGAGATATTGCTTCATCATGCTTTGAATCTCTTTTGAATCAGATTTCGTGGTGCGGCAGTAGTTAAGAATGTAGTCAAGGAGAGGCTTGGGCAATTCAATACGCTTCCACACATCATGACGGTTCATCCATACACCTTTCGTCGTGTTCTTATCCACCCATGTGATACCATCCTTAATGGGCTCACGACCCATCTCCGAGTATTGTCCGTTCCGATACCAAAAAGCAGGCTTGCCCCACTCATGAGGAGCAATAGTTATCTTTTTGCTTCCATCGTCACTGTTAACGGTAAAGAACTGCACGCAGGCATATTCACCGTCCTTGCCATAATACTTGATCTGGGTGTAGCCGTTGGAGCGGCACTGGATCAGTTTCTCTCCTTCATACTGCATGCTCTCCAGCACCCAGGTGCCGTAGAGGTCGGGGTTGTCGCTGAATTCCTCAGCTCTGCACGGCACATAACCGGCGAAGACCAACGTTGCCACGAGGGCGAAGATGGCACTTACGAATTTTGACTTTTTCATAGCATTTCCTTTTTAATAATTAAACTTGCTGTGCGACGCGTCTGCACACTCATTTTTTGAATTCTGCGGCAAAGGTAGCGCGTTTTTCCGACTGATGCAAGTATTTCGTTTCGCAATAGTTTCGCAATTTAAAAACGGTCTTTCGCGATTGTTTCGCATATATTTCGCATCGTTTTGCACACATTCACAATCAACTCACAATGAGAGAATAAACTCATCCCAGTCGCGCGGGCTCCCTTTACGCCCGAAGACTTTAGCGTAGAGGCGGCTGCGGATGCTGCTGATGCTGCTGGCCTCGCGGCAGAGAGCTTTTGTCATATCGGAGGGCGAGAGTTCCAGACGGATGAGCAGGCAGATGCGCCACTCCACTTCAGAGAGACGATAGAGACTTGAGAGATGACGTACGAAGTCGGGGTATACCGTCTTGAGCTGCTGCTCCATTTCCCGCCAGTCTGCCTCCGAAAGCACTTCACCATTCCGCAGGCGACGGCGCAAACCGCTGTAATATGGCGAACGCTTGAATTCTTCCGCCACGCGCTGCATGGCATCGTGGACAATAGCCGGGCGCAACTGCGTCTCTTCGCGGATGGCCAGTAGTTGGCGCTCGATATAACGTTTCCTTTTATATATACGGAGGGTATATGCCACAACGGCTGCGAGCAGGACGAAAACCACAAGTAGGACGCTGACCAGAAGATAGTTCTTCCTCTTGAGGTTGCGCTCGGCCATGGAGATAACGATATAATGTTCGCAGGCATCGTCGGCGTAGTTGAGAAACGTTTGGCGCAATTCCTCGTTGAGGGGTTGGCGCACCCAGGTGTATTGTATGCCGCTGCTCTGAATCACCATTACGGAGTCGCCCGCACGCACCAACGGATGAGGGTCTTCACCTTCATAGTATGCTAGCGTGCTGTCAGCCGTGAGATATACGGTGAAGTAACTGCGGCCGTAGGGTACTATCACCGTGCCGCTGGTATCGTTTTTCTGTCTGTAGTCGTAGAAGACGCTGTCGCCCTCGTAAAGGCGCATGCGCCAAGGGGCGTTTTCCAAATCGGAGTAATAGGTGCTGCCTCCCGGGTATTCCCACTTCTCCAGACGCCACACTCCGCTAAGATTCGTCGGATCATCGATGTTTTCGGCTATTTCTTCAGCCTTGTGGCAAGCGTTCAGCAGCAAAGCTGCCACGAGGGCCAGAATACTTAATACAGATGTATTTTTCATGCTTCGGTCTCTTTTTCTGCGCAAAGTTACGAAAAAATGCCGACCCGTACAAACAAAACATTTCGCAAACATTTCGCAAAGAAGCCGTCTCTAAACTCTAACCCCTAAACTCTAAACCGAAAAAAGACATCTTTTTTGCCTGATAATGTGAAAGGGTTTGTGCTAAAAAACAATAAAAACTCTTCACTTTTCACTCTTCACTTTTAACTTTTTCGTACCTTTGCAGCGGAAAAACGTCAGTTTAAGGTGATGAGGACACTATTTATCTTATTTCTATCGGTATTGACAGGCGCTACGACACTTGGCGTCAGTGCTGCGGAAATGCCCGAAATGAGAATATTCTTCGAGGGCAGCCTGAGTCGCGGAATGGACTATGTGAACGGTTCGATGCAGTTGACCGACACCAATGGTGACATGGTGGAACTGCCGGCCAAGTTCAAGACACGAGGCGCTACAGCCAGCCACTATATCATGAAGCCTTCGCTCAACATGAAGCTGCGCACCCCCGACTACGAGGAGGAAGCCGATTCCGCACTGCTCGGTATGCGCTCCTGCTCCTCGTGGATACTCGACGCAATGGCCATCGACCGCATCTGCATGCGCAACCGCGTGGCATTCGACATATGGAACGATTTCTCACGGCTGCCCTACGATACGGATTTCGACGGAAGAAACGGTACGGAGGGACGCTTTCTGGAGCTGTATATCAACAATGAGTACTACGGCATTTACTGCCTCAGCGACCGTATCAACCGCAAACTGCTCAACCTGAAAAAGACACAGGAAGAGGGCGGAGCCGTGAAACTGAGAGGCGTGCTCTACAAGAGCGGTACGCAGGAGATTTCCAATCAGGACGAACCGGGCTACAACGAGGACTCTACGGCGTGCGTCATCGAATGGCACAACGCATGGGAACTGACCTATCCCGAGGACTACGGAGGTCTGCAGGTGTGGCAGCCGCTGCTGGATGCCATACTGAACGGCAGGAGCACGGATTACGTGAAGCGCTACTTCTTCCTGCAGAATCTCGCCGACTATCAGATTCACGTCATGGCGCTGTGTATCGGCGACAACTGGGGCAACAAGAACCACTACTTCAGCATACGCAACATGCGTAAGGATATCGATGCGCCCGACCCTGCGGATGCCGACCGCCGCCGCTTTGTCATCACTCCCTGGGACCTCGACACCAGTTTCGGAGGCCACTATGCAGGCGACTACTACGACGGCAACTATGCCGACTGGCCCGTGAACGTCATCATGAACAATGTGCCGTATCCCATCAGCTACCTTGCCGGGGATGCGGAGTATCTGGCCCTGTTGAAGCAGCGCTGGGAGGAGGGACGGCAAGGAGCCTTCTCCGTGGACTCCATATGCAAGAAGCTGGAGCGCTGGCGCGACCTCTTCATCGGGAGCGGTGCCTGGCAGCGCATGACAGAGCATTACGATGCCAAAATGTCGCGCCCCAAATATGTCAGCGACCTCGCACACGAGATAGAGTGCATAGAGAAATGGTACAAGGGACGCTTCAGCGAGATGGATGACTACTTCGATATCGATGGAGGTGGGGAAGGCGTAGAGGCGCTTAAGGCAAAAGGAATGACGAAAAAGGGAGACGGGGCTGGCGGGGTGTATAATATGGCCGGCCAGCTTGTCAATGCAGGTACATTGCCCAAGGGTCTCTATATCACAGGCGGGAAGAAGTACGTCGTGCAGTAAGTTATCTGCCGCCGGAAAGGAGGCTGTAGAGCCTGGGGAGACGGCGGTCGGTGAGGCGCGCCACAAGGATGACGAAGACGGTCACGACAAGCGGTGCCCCGAAATATGCTACATACGGAGCATACGGATGCGACCACAGCATCAGACACATGCGCTCTAGGATGTGCAGAGGCATATAGTGCATCGCGTAGAGGAAAAAGGAGTACTTGAAGAAGGAGAGCGAGGGAACGGTGTGCAGCCGGTTGACGATGTCGTAGATACCGATGCATAGTGTGGGGCCTATCCATTGCACGATATTCATGCTCAGGTTGCTGGGCCGGAAACAATCCCAGTAGAAGGCGATGGGGAAAAGAATGAGGGAGGGGATAGTCAGGAAGAGAGGCTGTTCCCCGAAGAGGAAGTCTTTATGATGCACTCCGGCATACGCTCCGGCAAGGTAAATAGGCAGCCACAACACAGGGCTGCAGAAAGGGTGGCGGAACACGAGGCATATAACGCATGTGACAACCAGCCAGACGGGGAAGAGCTTTTTCCGCCTCACCATCAGCCACAGGAGGGGAGCGATGAGAGCATATACGAAGATGACACCGACGTACCACAGCACTGTGTATTGGCAGGACACTATTCCGACGATGACATCCAGAATGCTGTCGTATGGGAAGCGGTCGGTGACAAAATCCGGAATGAACCGTATGGCCACATACCATGCTGCGGCAAAGATGACGTTCCACAGCAGATACGGCACGAGAAGGCTCCTGAGTCTGGTGCGCAGTTTCTTCAGAAAATCAGCCGGAGTGTAGTTGCGGAAAAACAGATAGCCGCTGATGAAAAAGAAGCAGGGCACGACAACTTCCATCATCTTGTTTGTGAACTGCAGCATATACAAGAATTGAGGATGTGCCACAGTGCTCGGCAATATCGGCAGTTGGGAATGCTGCCACACGATGCCGAGGGCCAGAAGGAAACTCAGATTTATGATTTTTACTGATTTCATCGCTCGTGGTTTGACTTTATTGCCCTAACAGTCGGAACCAGTAATCAAATTTCCTGAAATCATTCTCGGACAGCGTTTCCGCTTTTGCGCGGTCCATTCGGCAGAAGGGTATGTCGCGATACATTGCCGCTACGAGTGAGAAGCTGCTGTGCGGTCCGATGATGGCATCGCATTCGGAGAGCATGAAGAGGTCCTCCGGAGCACTGCCGCCGAGCAGATGCACAGAGACAAGGCTCTCCTCCGTGCCGGATTTCACCAGCAGTTCCATACGCTCCGCCGTGAGAGCCGCGTCGTTGGTGGAGATATATACGTGAACCTTCTCCCCGGGATGCATGCGGAGGAAGCCCTTGATATAGGAGGCGTAAGTGGCATCGTCGTAGAAGTAGTTTCCGTCGGCCCACAGGGCGTAGTCGCCCCGGCGCACATGAAGTCCCAGCCGCACGCCCTTGCCCTCGTCGAGAATGCGCATCTTGGCCTGCACGGGCAGCGTGTATGCCTCGTCGATGCGGAAGAGCTCACATATCTCGCTGCGGTATTTCAGGAAGAGTTCGTAGTGGCGCACCTCCCATCCGGCCACCACCACATTATTGTGCTTCTCCACGAAGCGGTCGAGCTCCTCGCGGTTGCACCCCGGTTTGTAGGCCGCCGTGGGAATCAGGCGCAGCGCAGCAGCAATCTTCACCAGAATATAGAGGATGAAACTCGTGTGCCTAGTGTGACGTATGTGGAAATACGGATACTTGTAGGAGAAACGCATGGAAAGCACATGCCTCCCGTGCTCGCGTCCGTAGGCGTAAACGTGGGCGAACTGCAACAGGTTGTTGCACATCTGGCTTTTGTCTCTGGCAAATATCATTGGTTTTCTTTCATGTATTGCGGAAATGTGAGTGAGGCGCGGGAAGCGGCATATTTTTTCGCGAGTGTGTCGTAGTCGGCCATCTGCTTGTTGGGGAGTCGCTTCTGCAGCCACGGACGCAGCAGTTTTTTCTGCACGAAATTGCCGTAGAGCTCAAACTCCGAGAATCCGGAGCCCTGCGTCCTGTCGTAGGAGTCGAGCACCACTTCCCACCAACGTTTCCCGCCTCCGTTCTCAAGGCGTCGGTGGAGTGCCTGCAGTTTGTCTTTCGAGAACAGCATCTTGTGAGCTACATAGGAGAGGTCGGAGAGCGTCAGTTCCGGGATGAGGCGGTGTATGTTGTCGTAGTAGGGCTGGTGACACTCGTAACTCATGTAGAACACCGTCTCGCCCTCCGCAGAGAGGAATACGTGCGGCCGGATGAGGATGTGGTCGGCATCGATGCAGAGATAGTGGCGGCATGTGCCGACGTTGCCGCTAAGCTTGATGAACTGTTGGAAGAGCCATCCGCTGCGAGAGCCGAGATTGAGTGCCTTGGGACCGAAACCCAGCACCGTGCTCTCTTCCACGAACCGCAGCCCGTGCTCTTCGCAGAAGCGCTTCACACGCTCGTCGTCGGGGGAGACGAGGTAGATTTTCTCAATGGGGTGCTGCACCTGTCTCCTCACGCCTTCGATGCAGAGCGGCAGTGTGCCCAGGTCCTTCGCAATGACGGGTATCACCACATCAATGGGTTCCCCGGAGGGAGCGACGGGAGGGAATGTCTTCCAGGAGAAGAACCGGTATCGTAGTTCACGCCATGTCATAGTTCGTCTGCCATCTTATAGAGTTTCTGATAGTATGCCTTGAGAGTCCGGAGCGCCAGCTCCTCCTCCTGCTGCGGATATGTGGAAAGCACGGCACGCTGGGAACTGTTGTCCCAGATGACGCTGCCTTCCTCTCTCACCATACCCACCGCGTCGGGAACAGCGAATACGGCGTAGTGGGGTGCTCCGGCATCGAAGATGTCCTTCGACCAGGGGAACTCTTCATGTCCGAGTCCCAGGATTCCCAACAGGGTGGCCGTGATGTCGGCCTGTGAGCACAGCGTCTCCACGCGGTAGGGCTTCCTCACCACACCTCCCGTGAAGATGAGAGGCAGGTCGTAATGATTCAGCGAGTAGTTGTCCATTTCCGGCGGGAAGCATCCCTGATGGTCGGGCAGGATGACGACGAGCGTCTCTTCCCAGTCGTTGCTCCCTTTCAGTTGCGCCACAAAGCTGCCGAGGCAGGAATCTGCGTAGTGGAAGGCGTTGAGAGCCCCGTCGTTTATCGCGTGGTGATCGGGCACATCGAAGGGTTCGTGACTGCTGGAGGTCTGCACCACACTAAAGCTCCTTTCCCCGCGTGTTGCGATGAATTCCTTCGCGGCGCGGTCGAAGACAGGACCGTCGGCTACGCCCCATTTCCCAGTTTGCAGTTTCTTGGGAAAACTCTTGTCGGAGACGATATTCTGAAAACCGGCTGCCACGAGATACGAGCGCATGTTGCTGAAATTGGTGTCTCCTCCGTAATAGTAGTATGTGTGGAAACCGTCATCCTTCAGTGCTGAGGCGAGGGACGGCAGTGCGGCATTCTTGCGGGGCTGGTCCATGAGCGAGTAGGTGGGGAATGCCGGTATGGAACTCAGCACGCTCACCAGAGCCCGGTCGGTGCGCATCGTGTTGCAGTAGAATTCCGTGAAATAGATTCCTTCCCGTGACAACTGCTCCAATTGCGGCACGATGCCCTTCACCATTCCGCCTTCCTCCATCAGCTGGGTGGAGAAGCTCTCCAGTATCACCATCACAATCCTGTTCGGACGGCGGAGGAACAGTGAGTCGCGCCGGCCATCCTCCGTACTGTCTGTGCGCTGGTTGAGCTTGCAGAGCAGAGCGTCGGCCTCCTCATCCGTCATGAAGCGATAGAGAGAGGCGAGATCTGTCTGGTGGGATGCACTCTCGATGAAGCAGAAGACGGGATTCACGGCAGCGTGGTTCAGTCGCATGTTTTTCGAGAAATACACCGTTCCGGTGTGGTTCGTGCCGGTGCCCACACCGCCTCTGATGGGCAGTATGAGTGCCACCGTGAGAATGAATGTCGCTATCCTGTAGGGTTTGGCTTTCGCAACGCAGTATTGTGGACGGGCCAGATATACAGCCGCTGTGATGACAGCTATTCCCGCCACAGCCGCCAGCATCTGCAGCGGAGTGACGGATGCCATTGCGTCGGCAGGCGATGTGGTCAGATAGAGCACGGGAGTGTAGTCCAAAGGGAATCCCCACGGACCGTAAAGCCCCAGATTTGACACAATGGCGAGGGCGTAAATCGCTGCAATGACGATGAAATAGGCGTTCCACAGCAGTTTCAGTCCCCGCCGTTCGCGCAGCAGGAGCATCAGAGCGGGTATGATGGTGAGATAGCCCGCAATGGCGATGTCCAGTTTTAGGCCGTAAAGCAATGAGAGTGCCCTTTCTGCCCGCGTGGCATCGCTCAGCAGTTCGTTGTATATTGCAAGAAACAGCAGATGGCCCAGCGTTCCCACCAGCGTCCACAGCAACAGTACCTGAAAAAATGTCTTTATCGTCTTCACCCTTTGTCTATAACCTTTAACCTATAACCATTAACCACCAAACTGTCTCCTATCATGCGCTGCATGTAGCTCTGTTCGATGGCGCGTTTGAGCCGTTCGCTGCCGCCCGTCATCTGCAGGCTTCCCTGCCATGTGACGGCCCACAGGAGCGAGTCGGGCGTAGTCAGCACGTCCTGTCCGAAGGCTATATATTCCCTCTGGTGACCCACAGCCGAGAGCACCGTCGGCATGATGTCTATCTGCTGCACGGGACCTTCTCTCCTCTCTGCCTGAAAAGCTCTTCCCGAGGGGTCGTAGAAGATGACGGGCACGCGGAAGAGTCCCCACGGTGTCTGGTACTCTTCGTGCGAGGTGGCGTTGGTGTGGTCGCCCGTCAGGACGAACACGGTGTTCTCATACCAAGGCTGCTTGCGTGCCGTTTCGAAAAACTGTCTCAGCGACCAGTCGAGATACCTCATACAGTGGTGCATGGAGTTTGTCGGGTCTTCGGGAAAGCGCTCCCTGTATGCTTCCGGGATGTGATAGGGATGGTGGCTGGATGCCGTGAAAACAGCAGCCACAAACGGTTTCTTGCCTCCCTCGGAGATGTCCGTGAGCTGCAGGGCCATGAACTGCAGGAAGGGCTCGTCCCAGATGGCCCACATCCCGTCGAACTCATCCTCGCCGCGAAAACGCTTGTCGCCGTCGAACTCCGTGCGACCGTAGTAGCGCTCAAAACCGCTGTTCCTGGCGAAAGCCTCAAATCCCATCGAACCGTTTTCCGCTCCGTGGAAGAAGGCCGTCTCATATCCTTCCCAGGCAAGTTCCCGGGCAAGTCCTCCCACGCGGTTCATTGCCGCAGGAGTCAGCAGGAAGGGTTCGCCCATCATCGGTATTGAGGAGAGTACGGAGGGCATACCGTCGATGCTCTTGCGCCCGTTGGCGTAGTTTTCCCTGAAGGTGAGACTGGCGCTGCACAGCGAGTCGAGAAACGGTGTCTGACCCTCGTAGTCGTTGTAGAATCCGAAATACTCCTGCCCCATACTCTCGCATATCATCACCACGACATTCTGCCGCGTCGGCTCCCTGTCGCTCTTGGGATGCACGGGGGAATAGATGGCATCGAGTTCCTCCTGAGTGTAGTAGCCCGGGTCGCGGAACACAGCCTTGCCCCAAGTCCTTATCATGGAGAAGGGCGTGTTGAGCACCGCAGCTGCCTGCGTCGGTGTGTCGGCGTACTGGAATGCGTTCGATATGGTAATCGGGCGCACCGCCGTGGTCCACCCGCCTCTCATGCCGGCTATCGACAGCGGTATGTAGAGGGCAAGAATAATGAAGCTTCCCGCAGCGCTTTTAATCCGGCTCGTCCTTTCCCAGATGAAGGCTTTCACGGGGCGGTATATCTTCCACGTGGCCCATATCATCAGGGCTCCCGCCAGAACGACATACCAGTGTCTTACCATCTCTGTCAGGAAGATTTTCAGGAGGTTGCCTTCATTGGAGAATTCGCTGAAAATGGTTGCAGTCGTGCGCCGTCCCGTGTAGGGGAAATACGCCACATCGCACAGGTTCGTCACGATACCCACCACGATAGCCACCACATACAGCGTGCAAAGTGTGTATCTGTAGCCTCTCTGCGTCTTCCACGTTGTGGGTACGGGCATCAGCGCCAGCAGGGCGTAGGGGGCCAGCAGATAGAGCAGGGCGGAGGTGTCGAACACCAGACTGCCCTCACACATCCTCCACAGGGCATCTCCTCCGTTCACGGCGATGAGCCCCCAGTGCTCGGCAACGAACACCAGGCGACACATCATAAAGATGATGTATGCCCAGATGAAATTGAATATGAAAGAGCGTATCACAGGTGCAAAATTAGCAAAAACTTCTGAGTTCGGAGAGCACGCACATCAGTTTTTTTGTAATGTGAGATATTTTTGCTACTTTTGCGCCCAAATTGTAATGTGATATGCTGAAACAGTTCTTCTCCATCATGGCGCGATATTTGCGTCCTTACCGCAAATACCTCGTGTGGTCTGTCGTCTTGAATTTCTTCTCGCAGTGGATGAATGTGTTCTCGTTCGTCGTGCTGATACCTATCCTGAATATCCTTTTCAAGATAGACCAGACGGTATACGAATACCACGAGATTGACTGGAATCATATTAGCAAGGACGACATTGTCAACAACGGTTACGCATGGTGTCAGGAGATGATCACCACCCACGGTGCTTTCATCACGCTGGTTATCATGGGTGTTGCGCTCATCGTCATGACGGGTATCAAGACTGCAGGCTATTTCGCCTCTTCAGCTGTCATGGTGCCGCTGCGCACCGGTGTCGTACGCGATATCCGTATTCAGGTCTATAAGAAAGTGCTTAAGCTCCCCCTCGGTTTCTTCACTGAGGAGAAGAAGGGCGATATCATAGCCCGTATGAGTGCCGATGTGCAGATGGTGGAAGGCTCCATCACGAGCAGTATCGATATGCTCATCCGTCAGCCGATAGCCATCCTCGTTTGTTTCTTCACGCTTTTCACCGTGTCATGGCAGCTTACCCTCTTCGTGCTTATTGTGGCTCCAGTGGCAGGATGGATTATGGGTATTGTGTCCCGCCGTTTGAAGGCTCAGAGCGGCAAAGTGCAGGGACAGTGGGGCGACATCATTGCGCAGCTCGACGAGACGCTGGGCGGTCTTCGCATCATCAAGGCCTTCATTGCAGAGGAGAAGATGACACGCCGTTTCGTATTTGTTAATGACGAGTACCGCCGTGCTATGAACGAGATGGTGATTCGCCAGAACGCAGCGCATCCCATGTCCGAGTTCCTCGGCACCATCATCATTGTCATCGTGCTGTGGTTCGGCGGTTTCCTGATTCTCAAGGGTTCCAACCTCATCGATGCCTCCACCTTCATTTTCTACATGGTGATTCTCTATTCGGTCATCAATCCTCTCAAGGAGCTCTCCCGCGCCACCTATCAGGTGCCTCTCGGACTGGCTTCCATGGACCGTATCGACTTCATCCTCAAGGCGGAGAACCCCATCAAGGAGCTTCCTGGTGCCAAGGAGATAAAGAGCTTCGAGAAGGGTGTGGAGTTCAAGCATGTCTCCTTCTCGTATATTGAGGGCCGTCCCGTGCTCAAGGATATCAACATCTTTGTGGAGAAGGGCAAGACCATCGCACTGGTAGGTCAGTCGGGTTCCGGCAAGTCCACGCTTGTCGACCTCGTGCCGCGCTATCACGACATCAAGCAGGGCGAGGTACTCATCGACGGCGAGAACATCAAAAATGTCACCATTTCATCCCTGCGCTCGCTCATCGGTAATGTGAACCAGGAGGCCATCCTCTTCAACGACACGTTCTACAACAATATCACCTTTGGTGTGGAGAACGCCACGATGGAGCAGGTTATCGAGGCTGCCAAGATAGCCAACGCTCACGAGTTCATCATGGAGTCGGAACACGGCTACAACACGATGATTGGCGACCGCGGCGGTCGTCTCTCCGGTGGACAGCGCCAGCGTGTGTCCATTGCCCGCGCCATCCTGAAGAATCCTCCCATCCTCATCCTTGATGAGGCCACGTCGGCTCTCGACACGGAGTCGGAGCGTCTTGTGCAGGAAGCTCTGGAGCGCCTCATGAAGTCGCGCACCACCATCGCCATCGCCCACCGTCTCTCCACCATCAAGAATGCCGATGAGATATGCGTGCTCTATGAGGGCGAGATTGTGGAGCGAGGCACCCACGAAGAACTCCTTGCCCTCGACGGCTACTACAAGAAACTCAATGATATGCAACAGTTGTAAACAATTGATAATTGATAATTGACAATTGATAATTTTCATCCAACTTGTCTACTCGTCTACTCGTTAACTTGTCTACTTTTGCGCAGCAAATGAGCGCGAGCGAAGTCGAAGCGAACTTGTAAAAAAAATAAAACCATGAAAGAACAGAAACTGTTGATTCCATCGATTGTTATTGCAATCGGTTTGTGTGTATTGGGTTTTTGCATCAAGAGCGGTGTGGAGCGCTTCAAGACGCTGGATCACCATGTCACGGTGAAGGGCCTGAGTGAAAGGGAGGTGCCTGCCAACAAGGTGACATGGCCTCTCACCTACAAGGAACTGGGCAACGACCCTTCGGAAATGTATGAACTCATTGAGAAGAAGAACAAGAAGGTGGTAGCTTTTCTCAAGGCTGCGGGACTCTCCGACAGTGAGATAAGCGTGAATCCTCCTACGATACGCGACCGCCAGGCTGATAACTACGGCAACGAGATAATGACCTACCGCTATAAGGCAGCGTGCGTCATCACCGTCACCTCAACGGATGTGGACAAGGTGCGCAAACTGATGAACCGCCAGTCGGAACTGATGAAGCAGGGTATTGCCCTCGTCACGGAGGAGTACGGCGGTCAGGAAATCCGCTATGAGTTCACCGGTCTCACGGACATCAAGCCCGAGATGGTGGAGGAGGCTATGGCCAATGCCCGTAAGACTGCGGAGCAGTTTGCCAAGGACACCAACGCGGACATCGAAGGCGTCATCTCCGCTCAGCAGGGTCAGTTCAGCATCGACGACCGTGACCCCTACACACCTTATATCAAGCGCGTGCGCGTGGTGACCACCGTCGACTACGGCATACGATAGTGCGATATCATGAAAATCGTCCTAGAAGGGGCGATATCTTCATTTGTGACGTCTGAATCAACATTTGTGTTGCGATAGACTCACAAAAAACACGGACCTTTGCAGCATCAAGTGATAATTTGATACAAAAAACTATGAAAAAGAACACATTTCTCCTTGTTATGATGCTGTGGGTCGGCGGTTTCACGCAGGCTGTTGCCCAGGCGGTGTGTTACAGTTTTGAACCTAAGGACTATGTCTCCACCGACAACAGCCGTGCTCCGCAAGACCGTTTTTCCTACACGGATGCGAGTTTCACCGTTCGCGTCACCGGTCAGAACAATGTGGCGTTCCAGATGGGCAGCGCTTCCAATGGAAAGTATTTCGTCACGGGTGCCGACCACTGGTTTGTGGTGAAGGCCAGCAACGTGAAAACAGGTTCCACCGATACGTATCTCTGGTGGAGCGGCGGCACCAATAATAATTCACAGGTGGCTCCCGACCATGTTGTTGCCAACGATGGTCAGACGTATTTTGTATGGAACATGCTCAACGGCGATGCTCTCTTCTCATGGTTCAATCCCGAGAGCGAGAAGATGGTGCAGACCGACAATGGTCGCAGTATCATTCTGGCGTTGGGACTGACAGCCACAAACAGCAACGGCGGTACCGTGAGCGATGTGAATTATTACAGCGACATGGATATTGCCACTGCTTTTCGTTTCCTGATGTCTGCACTCGGTCTCACCGACGAAGCGCTGGCAGAGCAGATGCGCACGCGTCTCACAGCTGCCATCGACGAGGCGAATGCCCTGCTCGTGACCCGTCCCGCTTCTGATGCTGCCAAGAGTGCACTGCAGACGGCTATCGGTGTTGCGGAAGGAGTGCGCGATGCCATCACCATTGACAACTATACCACAGTTCCCGCCGATATCAACACTTTAAAGGATGCTATTGCAGTGTACTATGCTGCGAGCCGCACCATCAGTTGGGAGTTCACCGATGACGGTATGCTTGCCCACTGGGACGACCTCAATGTGCGTGTGCGTTTTGTTAACGACAGCACGGTGAGAGTCACCAAATTCATAGGCGATGAGAGCCGTGTGGAGAAGAGTCTCGTCATCACGGCTGCTCCTGAACTTGTGGCTTTCACCAGCAAGGGTGAGTCTGCAGGTATTGTGACGCTGGCCACAGAAAAGGTGCGTGTGGACTACAATCTCTCGGAGGCTCTTGTAAGTGTGCTTCGTCCCGGCGGTGAGGGTCTCATCCGTGAGTTGGAAGCCGACCTCACGGAGAAGGCCGACGGTCCGAATGCCGCTTTCCAGCTGAAGCAGGTGTTCCGTCTTGATGACGACGAACAGATGTATGGTTTCGGACAGCTGCAGAACGGCAGGCTTTCCGCTCGCGGTCTATCCACCAGGATGATACAGGACAACCGCAGTATCTACATCCCGTATCTCTATTCCTCCAAGCGCTATGCCATCTATTGGGACAACTATTCCCCCACGGACTTCAATGACGACAACAGCTGCATGTCGTTCCTCTCCACCGGGCAGGCTATCGACTACTACGTCCTTGCAGGCAGCAACAGCGACGGTGTGCTCCGTTCGTTGCGTCGCCTGACAGGCGGCACGCAGTTGCCCCCGCTGTGGAATTTCGGTCTCTACCAGAGTAAGCAGCGCTATCAGAGCGTACAGGAGGTTATCGACGTGGTAACACAATATCGCACTCTCGGTGTGCCCCTGGATTGTGTGGTGCAGGACTGGCAGTACTGGGGTGACGACAACCACTGGAATGCGATGCAGTTCCTCAACTCCAACTACAGTCAGTATCAGCGCATGATAGACGAGGTGCACGGCATGAATGCCAAACTGATGATTTCCGTATGGCCGGATTTCGGTCCCTCCACTCAGCAATACTCTGAATTCGGTGCAGCCGGACGTCTGATTCCCATCCAGAGCTATCCCACCAATGTTGCCACACGTCCCTACGATGTATACGATGCAGAGACACGAGCCAGGTATTGGAACTATCTCTACGACGGACTTATGAGCAAGGGTATCGACGCCCTTTGGCTCGATTCCTCCGAACCGGACGACTTCAGCAACAAAACCACCGACTACGACTATGTGACGGGTCTCGACGGACGCACCTTCCGCAGTGTGCGCAACGCTTTCCCACTTTGTCATGTGGAGGGCGTGTATGACAATCATCTGGCAGAGAGCGGTCTCAGCGACAAGCGTGTGAGCATCCTCACACGTTCCGCCTTTGCCGGTATGCAGCGCACAGGAGCTTTCGTGTGGAGTGCCGACATCACTTCCAGCTGGGAGACGCTTGCCATACAGATTCCCGCAGCCTGCAATCTCTCCGTATCCGGCATTCCCTATTGGAACAGCGACACGGGTGCCTTCTTCATCGGCAGCTACAGCGGAGGCGTGAACAATGCCGACTGGCGTGCCCTCTATACCCGTTGGACGCAGTTCTCCTGCTTCTGCCCGATGATGCGTTTCCACGGCGACCAGACTCCCAGAGAGATATGGCAGTTCGGCAGCGAGAACGACTCGCGCGGCGACTACAACAACATCCTGCGCTACATCCGTCTGCGCTATCGTCTTCTTCCTTATCTGTACAGCACCGCTCATCAGGTGGTGGCAAATGATGAGACCTTCATGAAGTCAATGCCCGTTGCCTACGAGGACGATGCCAACTGCATCGACGTGAAGGACCAGTACATGCTGGGTCGCTCCTTCCTCGTGGCTCCTGTGGTGACCAACGGTGCCGCCGGTCGTGATGTCTATCTGCCTGCCGGAAACCTGTGGTACGACTTCTGGACGGGACATGTTGTCGAGGGTGGCAAGAGTGTGTTCCGCACCACACCTCAGGACATCATGCCTCTCTACATCCCTGCCGGCACCATCCTGCCTTTCGGTCCCGAGGTGCAATACAGCAGCGAGAAGAAGTGGGATGAACTCGAGATTCGCGTCTATGCCGGTGCCGACGGACGTTTCACCCTCTACGAGGACGAACTCGACGGATACGGCTACAAGAGCGGTGCCTTCTCGGAGATTCCCTTCACGTGGGATGAGCAGCAGCAGACGCTCACAATCGGACGCCGCGAGGGCCAGTTCGACGGTATGCTACAGCAGCGCACCTTCCGCATCGTGAGAGTTTCCTCAGCAAAGGGTATCGCTGACGGCGACACGGAAACCTTCGACAAGGTGGTGACATACGACGGTGAGCCCCAGACGGTTGTTCTGGAGGCAGCCGTAGAACCGGAGGAGCAGTTCGAGGACAAGACCGCCCTCATCGTGAATCCCAGTTTTGAGGACAACAACCAGACGCTCACCAAGACTGCTCCCAAGGGCTGGTCGGTAAGCAGCTCCACAGCTTGGTGGGGTGTGAATGCGGGCGGAGGCAACGGTGACCCGCAGCCCACCGACGGTCGCTATATCTTCGGTGTATGGGACGGAGGCAACTCCCTTTGTCCCGTCATCTCCCAGACGCTGTCCACCCTTCCTAAGGGACGTTATCGCCTCTCCGTGGATATGCAGGCAAGCAACCGCAGCAATGCCGTGCGTCTTGGCACGCAGCATGTCTTTGCTGGAGAGAACAAAGGATATTTTGCCGACCAGTTGAGCGCAGCCGGCGAGGGCGACACCTATCCCATGCAGACCATCTTTGTGGATTTCGAGCAGACGGCGGACAACACGCCCATATCCATCGGTGTTTCCACCGAGGGAGCTCCTGCCGAGACGTGGTTCAAGATAGACAACTTCCGTCTGACCAAACTCCTTAGTGACGACCCCACTTCCGTGAACACCCTCGCAGCCTCGCAAAGGCAGTCTCCCGGGGACGGCAAGTATTTCGTGGGAGGAAAGATTGTTGTTGTTCGTAATGGAATGAAATATAACACATCCGGACAGAGAATGAGATAAACGATGCCTGCCTTCAAGTTTTTGCGCCGTCTGTGCGTTTGTCTTCTTCTTTCCTGTGTTTCTGTGTCGTGGGGACAGGGGGAGATTCCTTATTTTTATACGCTCAACACGCAGAACGGACTTGGAGACAACCGTATCCAGCAACTCATGCAGCTTTCCGACGGCCGTATGGTGGCTGTGACTCCCACCACGGTTGATATCTACAACGGACACAGTTTCGACGGCATTGTCGTTGATAACGATGCATGGATGTCTTTGCCGGCATACGGTGGTGCCACCCATCTCTTTGCCGATGCCGGAGCCCGCCTTTGGATAAAGCAGAACGGACGTCTCTACTGCTTCGACTTGCGCACGATGCGGCAGGTTGTGGAGGAATGGGATTACAGCGACTTCTTCATCGACGAACGGGGAAACCGCTATTTCCTGAGGGACTCCCTCCTGATACGCGAGGCTCTCGGCGACAGCATCGTGTTGCCACGGGATGCCGGCAACTTGCAGGACCTCATCTGCTACGGTAAGGAGACTCTGCTGTTTTTCTCTTCCGGCACGGTGATAGCCTATCTCCCCGACGGGAGCATTGATTTCCGCTCGCAGGCCTACGACGAAGAAACGGCTTGGAAATATGATGCGACATCGTTGGTGGTGCTGGGCCGCGATTCCCGTCTCTATCAGGTGCGTTGCGGAGATGGCGGAGCCATACTTCTCTCTTTTGACATTAACCGTCGCGAGTGGAAGCAGATGCTCTCCAGCGACCGTTTCCTGCACACGCTGACGCTGACTCCCACCGGCATACTTTATCTCACCACCCCCGAGGGTTATCTGCGCATAGACCCCGATACGGGGGAGAGGGAGGAGTTTCGCGACCTGCATTTGCCCGACGGTTCGGTACTCTCCACGGGTGTCAACACCGTGTGTCTCGACCGCGAGGGCGGTATCTGGTTGGGCACCTACGACAATGGCTTGCTCTACACTTCTCCCAAGAGTGGTCTCTTCGACACACAGCCGATAGACATCGAGGTGCATCCCATTCTCACCACCATCTACCTCAACGGACAGCCCCTACATGTCGGAGCGGAATACGACGGACGCCGTCTTTTGGATGTCACACCGCCGTATATCGGGGAGATAACCTTGAAGCATAATCAGAACTCGCTTGCGTTCCAGTTCAGCACGATGAACTACGTGCGTCCCCGCAGCACTTGCTATCGCTATCGTCTGTTGGGCGGCGAGGGCGAGTGGCACACGTTTTCTGCCGATTCCCTCGGGCGCATGGTGGATGACAGCGGTATTCTCTATCTGCCTTTCGTAGCTCTCTCGCCCGGCGAATACACTCTGGAGGTGATGGCCTCCACCAATCCTGATCATTGGAATTATGACGACGTGCGCCGCATCCGTCTCACCGTGGAGCATCCCTGGTGGCAGACACCAGCTGCATACTCCGTGTACGCTCTGCTGCTTATTGTGATTGTTCTGGTGTCGTTCCGCATCTATCGCTACATCCTGCAGCGCAGGAGCCGCGAGGCGATGCTGCTTCTGCGCATACAGAACCTTGTGGAGCAGGTGAACCGCAACGAGCATTCCGAGGCAGCCGTTGTGCTCAACGAACCCGATGTGCAGGATGAAGAATACGTGTCAGAACCTTCCGCACAGGAGAAGGAGTTCATGGCTCGTGCCACACAGCTTGTCGAGCAGCATCTCGCCTCTCCGCAGTACAGTGTGAAGCAACTTGCGGCAGACTTGTGTATGGAGCGCACAGGTCTCTATAAGAAACTCACCCTTATGATGCAGCAGTCGCCGGTGGCCTTCATCCGCAGCATCCGTCTGCACCGTGCCGCCGAGATGTTGAAGCGCGGTGATATGAGCATCACGGAGGTGTCAGAGCGCTCGGGCTTCTACTCCGTCAGCTATTTCAGCAAGTGCTTCCAGAAGGAGTTCGGCTGCAAACCCTCGGAATATACCGGCACAGCATCCTGAGATTTGGTTTCGTCCTTTCCCGGGGGGGTGACTCTGAATACGCTTGGCCTGAATGGCCGATATGGCCGAAGAGGGGAGTTTGCGGCCATTACGGCCATTCAGGCCAAAAAAGAAAGCACTCCCCCACACCCTCTTTTAAAGAAAAAATATATAAAAAAGAAATTACTTAAAAGAATTATAAGAAAAGCCCGATAAAGACTTTTTAGGTTTTTGAGGGCCGATATTCTCTTCTCTCTACCGGAGAAGGCTTAGGAGGGAGGGTTTGGACACAGGCTGCTCGCTGGCGACTCTGAAAACGTGTGGCCCGAGTGGCCGTAGTGGCCAAACACAGGAGGAATACCCAGTCTGCAAGCAGTGTGCAAGCGACCTCCAAACACATCCCAAGTTACTTGGGATAATCAAAGGAGACGGCCGGGGGACGGCAACATGCTGAGAGCCTCCTCATTTATCATTTATCATTTGTCATTTAGCCCCGCAGGAGCGCATCGGCCATTTCGGCCATTCAGGCCAAGTGTATTCAGAGTCACCCTCTTCAGACATAAGTTCCAGGCTATAACAAACAATAAAGGCTACCCGCAAGGATAGCCTTTATTTTGTTTGTGCCCTGTGACGACTTATGCGTCAATCTTGGCGTAGACGGCGTTCTGCTCGATGAACTCGCGACGGGGACCTACATCCTCGCCCATGAGCATGGAGAACACGTAGTCGGCACCGGCAGCGTCCTCAATGGTGACCTGCTTGAGAAGACGGGTGGCGGGATTCATTGTGGTCTCCCACAGCTGCTCGGGATTCATCTCACCCAAACCTTTGTAGCGCTGGGTGTGGATGCCTTCCTCCTTGCCGTCGTTGTATTTCTTGATGAACTCCAGGCGGTCCTGCTCCGTATAGCAGTACTCCTCAATCTTGCCGATGGAGCAGCGATAGAGAGGGGGAGTGGCGATATAGAGGTGACCCTTCTGGATGAGTTCGGGCATATAGCGATAGAATAGCGTCATGAGCAGCGTGTCGATGTGGGAACCGTCGACATCGGCATCGGTCATGATGATGGTCTTGTAGTAGCGCAGTTTGTCGTAGTTAGCCTCCTTGGAGTCCTCGCCCAGACCGAAGCGCACGCCCAGAGCCTGGATGATGTTGTTCACCTCCTCGTGCTCGAAAGCCTTGTGCCACATCACACGCTCCACATTGAATATCTTACCGCGGATAGGCAGGATGGCCTGATACTGACGGCTGCGGCCCTGCTTGGCGCTACCGCCTGCGGAGTCACCCTCGACAATGAAGAGTTCGCAGTTGGCAGCATCCTTGTCGGCGCAGTCGGCCAGTTTGCCGGGCAGACCGCCGCCAGACATGGGCGACTTGCGCTGCACACTCTCGCGGGCACGACGTGCTGCAACACGTGCTGTGGCGGCAAGTATCACCTTGTCGACGATGACCTTGGCCTCCTTGGGGTGCTCCTCAAGATAGTTGGTGAGAGCCTCGCCCACAGCCTGCTGCACAGCGCCGGCCACCTCGGAGTTGCCGAGCTTGGTCTTCGTCTGTCCCTCGAACTGGGGTTCTGCCACCTTGACGGAGATGACGGCGGTGAGTCCCTCGCGGAAGTCCTCGCCGCTGATTTCCACCTTATTCTTGGCGAGCTTCTCCAGTTCCTTCTGGCACTGCTGCTCTGCGTAGCTCTTGAGCGTGCGCGTCAGAGCGGTGCGGAAGCCCTGAAGATGGGTGCCGCCCTCTATGGTGTTGATGTTGTTGACGTAGGAGTGGAGGTTCTCGGAGAAACCGGTGTTGTACATGATAGCCACCTCGATGGGCGTCTGCTGCTTCTCAGTGTTGAGATAGATGACGTCGTTGATGAGATGTGTGCGGCTGGAATCGATGTAGCGCACGAAATCCTTCAGACCGCCCTCGCTGTAGAACACCTCCTTGCGGATGCCCTCGATGCCGCTCTGCTCGTTGACATCGACGCGCATATCGGTGAGCGTGATGTGGATGCCTGCGTTGAGGTATGCCAGTTCGCGCATACGGTTGGCAAGGATGTCGTACTTGTAGAACGTGGTCTGGAAGATGGTGTCGTCGGGCCAGAACTGCTGGCGTGTGCCGCGCAGAGTGGTTTCGCCCACTACAGCAACGGGTGCCAGAGGTTTGCCGCGATGGTATTCCTGCTGGTAGATCTTGCCGTCGCGGTACACCTGGGATATCATCTTCGTGGAGAGTGCGTTTACACAGCTCACACCTACACCGTGAAGACCGCCGCTCACCTTGTAGCTGCCCTTGTCGAACTTACCGCCGGCGTGGAGCACAGTCATCACCACCTCCAGAGCGCTCTTGTGCTCCTTCTCGTGCATGTCCACGGGAATACCGCGGCCGTTGTCCTGCACGGTGATGCTGCCGTCCTCGTTGATGGTCACCTCGATGTGGGTGCAATAACCGGCGAGAGCCTCGTCGATAGAGTTGTCCACCGTCTCATAGACCAAATGGTGGAGACCCTTTTCAGAGATATCGCCAATGTACATGGCAGGGCGCTTGCGCACAGCCTCAAGACCTTCGAGCACCTGAATGTTGGAGGCACTGTAGGTCGCTTTATTCTTTTCGATTTCGTCCATCGTATCCATTTCGTCTATAAAACAAAAAAAGCTGGCGTTTATGCCAGCTTAGCAATGTAGTGAGCCAGCTTCGACTTGATGTTGGCTGCCTTGTTCTTGTGGATGATGTTCACCTTGGCAAGCTTGTCCAACGCCTTCTGCACTGCGGGGTACATGGCGGTGGCAGCAGCCTTGTCTGTGGTGGCGCGCAGTTTGCGAACAGCATTACGCATGGTCTTGGCGTAGTATCTGTTGTGGAGCTTGCGCTTCTGCTCCTGACGGATTCTCTTTAGAGAGGACTTGTGATTTGCCATTGTCTAAAAATTTCTTTATCTTTTATCTTCTAATTTTTGTAGTCCCTAGGAGAGTCGAACTCCTCTTTAGAGAATGAAAATCTCTCGTCCTAACCGATAGACGAAGGGACCAACCCGGTGCTTTAGTTCATAAAGCGTGTGCAAAGGTACGGAAAAAAGCTGAATTAAGATGCCCGAAGGGGGAAATATTTTGAGAAAAATGAGTTTTTATGGCCAAAACGGGTATCTTTTCCCTTAAAAAAGGTACCTTTGCGGGCGTAATATGGAGAAAACGTGGGGTATAGTGCTAGGCAGTGTGCATCTGCCGGGAGGCAAGACCGTTGTCCGCATCTTCACAGAGACGCGGGGCACGGTGCCGTTTCTGGTGCACAACACACACAACAGGAATGCCGCTGTGCGTTCGCTGCTGCTCATGCCCCTGCATGTGGTGGAGATAGACTACGAGTACCGCGAGAACCGTGAACTGCAGACGCTCAAGGAGGTGCAGCTCATGAGGCAGTATGTCACAATCCCGTATGATCCGCTAAAGCAGACGATGGCACTGTTCCTGGCAGAATTCCTGACGCACGCTCTCCGCAGGGAAGGAAAGAATCCCGCATTGCTGCACTACGTCGCAGAGGCGCTGCGCTATCTGGACGAGGCAGAGAAGGATTTTACCTCCATGCACGTGGAAATGCTGCGCGGCATAGTTGATTTTCTGGGCTACGGCACACCACAACTCCAGGAGATGTCTCTCCGGGAACTTGTGGCATACTACCGTGAAGTGGTGCCGGAGTTTCCGGCGTTAAGCAGTCTCGCCGTCCTGCACGATGTCCTGAGATGAGAGCTGCTCGATGGCAGTCTTTTCCTCACGTGTGCGGCTGTATGTAGGTTTGCCGTCGACGCGCGATATGACATCGTCGTTGTCGAAGCTGTTGAGGTCGTAGAGGAAGACATAGGGATTTACCTTGGCTGCAGTGGGATCCTGATTCTTATAGTAGATGTCAATGAATTCCTCCAGTTGACGCCTGCTTTCCTCTTCTTTTGCTGCCTCTTCGTCCTTGATTGCCTGTTCCCTTTCAGTGACACCGGTGATGCCCTGCAGTCCGAAACCGCTGGACAGCAGTGTGATCTTCACCTTGTTGCCCAGTGACGGGTCTGTGGCAAGACCCCACTTCACCTCTACGTCTTCCTTGAATTTGGCCATGAAGTCGTTCACCTCGTTCATTTCCTCCATCATCAGGCTGTTGTGTTCGTCGTCGGCACAGAAATTGATGTTGAGGAGCACCTTCTTGGAGTTGTAGATGTCGTTGTTGTTGAGCAGGGGAGAATGCAGTGCCTCTTCAAGGGCTCTGCTTACACGGCCGCTGCCTTCACCGTAGCCGGTGGACATGATTGCAACACCGCCGTTCTTCAGGACGGTTTTCACATCATTGAAGTCGAGGTTTATGATGCCTCGCATGGTGATGATTTCCGCGATACTCTTGGCTGCAATAGAGAGAGTGTCGTCGGCCTTGGCGAAAGCGTTGGACACGGAGAGGTCCTGATATATCTCGCGCAGGCGCTCGTTGTTGATGACAAGCAGTGCATCCACGTGTTTGCTGATTTCCGATACACCTTGCAGGGCCTGCAGGATTTTCACCTTGCCCTCAAAGAGGAAGGGAATGGTGACAATACCTACAGTGAGTATATCCATATCCTTGGCGCACTGTGCAATAATGGGAGCTGCACCGGTGCCGGTGCCGCCGCCCATACCTGCGGTGACGAACACCATGCGCGTTCCGTCGGAGAGCATCTGGCGGATTTCCTCAATGCTTTCCATTGCAGCGGCTTTTGCCTTTTCAGGACGGTTGCCGGCTCCCAGACCGTCTTTGCCGAGCTGCAGGTGGTTGGGGACGGGAGAGTCCTCCAGCGCCTTGCGGTCGGTGTTGCACAATACGTAGGTGACATCGTGAATGCCTTCCCGGAACATGTGATTGACTGCGTTGCCGCCGCCACCGCCCACACCGATCACCTTGATGATGCTGGGATTGCTTTTAGGCATCTCAAATTGAATGCCCATGCCAAAATCGTCGTTCATATCCATAGTAGTTTTATTATTCTTAAGCATTCAACGTTGTCGTTACTCGTCGGCCTCGCTAAGTCCCTCAACAATCTTATCCCAGATGGACTTGAGTCCGGACTTCTTCTTCGGCTTGGGAGCCGGAGCGGGTTCCTCTTTTACGGGTTCGGGTGTTACGGTCACTTGAGGTTCTGCCGGTTTCTGCTCAACGACCGGTTCCTCGTGTTTGGGATCGAGACAGTTCTGGTCTCCGTGCAGAAGGAGGGCAAGCAGCGTGATGTAGCGGCCGTCTTCCGGCAGTATGACATCTTTGTTGACCGTGATACGGTCGGGCAGTCCTCCGTAGATCTTCACCTGCTTGTTGCATTTTGCCACAAACTGGAAACACTGTGCAATGTCCCTTGTGTGAGAGACACCGCCGGTGAGTATGATTTGGCCGGAGAGCAACATATCGGAATATGGCTTTATCTGATTCCAGGCATTCTTCACGATTTCGTGGTAGCGTGCCTCGATGACATTGAGCAGATCCTCTTCCTGGATGGTGTTGCCGTATTTGAGTTTGATGGTCTCGTCTTTAGTGGAATTGTTGTTGCGATATGCAGTACCGTACCTTATCTTGAGGTTTTCGGCCTCGTCCAATTCGATTCTCTTGGACATGATATCCTGTGTCACATTGAGACCTCCGATCGGAAGCACGATGAGGTGACGCAGGAGATTCTTGGAATAGACTGCGACGGTGGTGGTCTCGGCACCCATGTCCACTAAGGCACAGCCCGAACGCTTCTCGTCGGGACGCAGAATGGAATCAGCCAGCACGAGCGGCGAAACGAGAATCTCTGCGACACTGAGTCCGGCTGCCTTGACGCATTTTTGTATGTTCTCTTCCAATGTGGTGCGTGCAAGAACGTTGAGGAAGGTGACCTCCAGCGAGTCGGACATGACACCTACGGGGTCTTCCACATGACGGTTGCCTACATGGCTTTCCTGCTGCACCACTTCATGAATGTTCAATCCGGGGTATTCCTTGATGCAGTTGGCATCGCGCATGGCATCCATCATGTCGGAGGTGATCTGTGTGGTCTCCTCAAAGTCCTCGCGCATCTTGTTCTTGCGAGAATGCAACGACTGTCCACTCAGCCCGACGTATATGCGTTTGATTTCTCCGCCTACGGCAAAATTCAGTCTCTCAATCACCGTAGAGATGGCTTGTGTGGTTTTCTCAATGTTGTCCACTACTCCCTTGTGGATGCAACTCTGTGCCGGCTCTTCCACAGCCCCGACTACCTCAACACTTCCATTGGGCAGACGCCTTCCTGCGATGCCACGAATCGCAGAAGAACCAAGTTCCACGGCAACAATGAAGTCGTTTTTCATTTTCATTTTGATGTTTTATTTGTTATGTATGTTATTTTGTTTTCTGTGTTCTCTTCACACCTACTACCTGGCCTTCGAAGGCAACGTTGATAAACGCATATCTGTCCCGTTCCACTTTCGGCAGTGCCTTTTCTATGAACAGCTCCAGATTGTTCAGTTTCTCTTCGTAATCTTCCTCAGAACCCATCATCACATTGAACGGCTCGTCTTTCATGACGAGAATCAAACCGTTTTTGACATCCAGTTGCACTCCCTCCACTTTTTCCTTCCATTTGCTGTTTCTGATGTATTGTAGCAGAGGAAGCAATTTGCGTGCACGTGCCACGCTGACATCGCCGGTCACTTGCGGCAGACCGAGTTCGTAGTTGCCCATCGGCATCGTGTTGCCGCGGTCCGTGAGGAAGTATTTCTTCGTGGGGGTGATGACCTGCATCACAGGCAATTTCGGCACCACACCGACACACAGCGTACCTGCTGCCGTGTAATAACAGAAAGCGGAGTCGATATAGACATTCTTCTCCAGCATTGCTTTCAGACCTCGCAGGTTGATATCCCGCAGAGGTTTACCTACGGGCGAGATATGTGCGCGTTTTATCTGGTTTGCCACAAACCGGACATCCACAATGCTCTTTTCCGGTATTTCGCCTTTGTGCCTTATGAGATAGTCCACACCGCAGCACATTTCGTCCTCTTGCGGGTGTGCCCAGTGCACTATCGCAAAGACGAGATATGCGGTCAGGATGACCAGTGTGAGTATTTTGAAGATTATTTTAAGCATTGAGTATTGCTGTGATGTCGTCTGCGTAATTGTCCAAATCTCCTGCTCCCAGAGTCACAAGTACGTCAAAGTCCTTGCGACGTACGATGTCGAGCACGTCCTCCTTGCGACAGAGCTCACACTTCACGTCCGACTGCAGGTTCTCTGCAATAAGAGCAGAGGTGACGCCCTCAATGGGAAGCTCGCGTGCAGGGTAGATATCCACCAGCGCGATGTCCTTCACCAGGGAAAGAGCGTCGGCGAATTCCTTATAAAAATCGCGGGTGCGCGTGTACAGGTGCGGTTGGAAGATAACCTTGACGTGACGTCCCTCATAAAGTTGGTTGATGGAACTGAGGCTCTTGCGTATCTCCTCGGGATGGTGGGCATAGTCGGAGAGATAGACCATATCGTCGCGGCGCACGTGGAAGTCGAAACGACGGTCCACACCGGCGAATGTCTCCATCCCCTTGCGTATATTCTCCTCCGACACACCGGCAATCTGTGCCAGTGCCATAGCTGCGATGCCGTTCTCAATGTTCACGGTAACGGGTACGCCGAGGTTTATGTCCTTGATATTCCCGAAGGGTGAGACGAGGTCGAAACGTATGGCTCCGTTGCCGATTTTGACGTTCTCTGCGTGAAAGTCACCCTCGTCGATGCTGTAGGTCCATGTGGTGACACCCTCAACGGTGGCGGGCTTCATCTTGAGTCCCGTATGCATGACGAGATGTCCGCCGGGCACGATGAGTGATGTGTATTTTGTGAAGCTCTCCAGATAAGCCTCTTCCGTGCCGTAGATATCCAGATGGTCGGCATCCGTTGCCGTGATTACTGTGGCAAAGGGTGTGAGCCAATGGAAACTCCTGTCGAATTCGTCCGCTTCAATCACTACGTAGGGAGATTCCTTGGAAAGGATGTAATTGGTACCGTAGTTTTTGAGAATGCCGCCGAGAAATGCGTTGCAACCGGTCTTTTCCTGATGGAGCATGTGTGCTGCCATGGACGACGTTGTGGTCTTGCCGTGTGTGCCGGCCACGCAGAGAGCTTTCTTGCCTTTCGAGAGGGTGCCCAGCACCTGCGCTCTCTTCTGTATGTCGAAACCGTTGGCGCGGAACCATTGCAGTTCCTTGTGCTCTGCAGGAATGGCCGGGGTGTAGACCACAAGACATTCCTTAGAATCTTTACATGCCTCGGGAATCATGTCCAAGTTCTCCTCATAGTGAATGAGGGCACCTTCCGCCTCCAGTTGGCGAGTCAGGGGTGACGGTGTCTTGTCGTATCCGGCCACTAAGAGACCTTGATTGAGGAAATAGCGTGCGATAGCACTCATTCCTATACCTCCGATACCTATAAAATATACTGCTTTCATCGTGCTGTGTCGTATTATTTTTATCCCTCTGCGAGTTTTATGACTTCTTTTGCTATCACTTCGGCACTGTTCTTGAATGCCATGCCTTGCGCGTTCTGTCCCAGATTTGTGAGTGCGGGAGGATTGGTGACGGTTTCGATTGCCTGATTTATAAGGCGCTCCCTCGCGTCTGCGTCCTTCACCAGAATCGCTGCGCCACGTTTCACAAGTGCCATGGCGTTGTGTGTTTGATGGTCTTCTGCCACATTGGGAGAGGGCACAAGGATGCTGGGTTTGCCCAAAAGACACAGTTCGGAGATACTGCTGGCTCCGGCTCTTGATATAACCAAGTCTGCAGCCTTGTATGCCTCGTCCATGGCAGACACAAAGTCCGTCACGTAGAGGTTGTCGGGTTTCTCTATCTTAGAAAGAGCATTGGCAATTTCATCCTTGTAGAAACTGCCTGTCTGCCAGATGAACTGTACAGGACTCTTCCTGATAATCTCTATTGATGAGAGCACGCTTTCGTTGATGGTGCGGGCACCGAGGCTTCCACCAACGATGAGTACCACGGGACGCTTCGGGTCCATACCGAAACTCTTGCAGCAGTCTTCCCTTTTGAGAGTGGGATTGAGGAGGTTCTGACGCACGGGATTACCCGTCATCATGATTTTTTCCTGCGGGAAGAAACGTCCCATTCCGTCGTATGCTACGCATATCTTCTCAGCCTTGTTGGCAAGAGTCTTATTCGTGAGACCGGCGAATGAGTTCTGCTCCTGAATAAGACAGGGGATGCCGAGTTCGTAGGCAGCGTTGAGTGTGGCTGCACTGGCATATCCGCCCACTCCGACTGCCACCTCGGGTTTGAATTCGCGTATGATGGATTTTACGCGGCGTTTGCTGCGCCAGAAATCCCACAGGATGCCGAAGTTCTTCGGTGACCAGAGGGGACGGATGAGACCTCTCACGGGAAGTCCCACAATCTTGTAGCCTGCTGCAGGTACGCGCTGCATCTCCATTCTTCCCAGTGCCCCCACGAAAAGAATCTCTGTGTCCGGTTTCAGTGCCTTGATGGCATTGGCTATCGACACAGCAGGGAAGATATGACCTCCCGTGCCACCACCGCTAATTATCACTCTCATTTGTATCTTCGATTATTGGTTGTTCTTCTATTATCTGTTGTTCTTCGATGGCTTCTTCATTGCCCACCATCTTCGCATTGCGCGACACGGCCAGCATCATACCCATGTAAGCACAGTTGACGAACGTGGACGTACCGCCTCTTGAGATGAGCGGCAGGGGTTGTCCCGTCACAGGCATCGCACCGACAGCTACTGCCATATTTATCATGGCCTGTATGACAATCATGGTGGAGAGTCCCATTATCAGATAGGCTGGGAACAGACCTTTGCATTTGCTCGCTATTTTCATTGCGCGCCAAAGCAGGAGTATATAAAGGAACATCACACCGATTCCCATTAGGATGCCGCCTTCTTCAATGATGATGGCATAAATGAAGTCGGAGTAGGCCTGCGGCAGGAAGTCGCGTTCGATACTGTTGCCGGGACCTCGTCCGATGACGCCGCACGTACCAATGGCAATGTGGGCGTGCGTCACCTGGATATTCTCCGTAATATCGTATTTGTTGGGGTCCTCAGGAAGAGTATTGCTGTTTTTAATGCGGTGCACCCATGTGGGCACGCGATGAAGGGCGCCGTCCGACTGTGCCCAACTGTCGAGAGTAGTCTCAGGTATGGAGTAGCAGAGTGTGAGTCCTCCGATAGCAAGTGCTGCAACGGCACCGAAGGCCCATGCCAGCAGTTTTGTGTTCACTTGCGCGTAGAAAGCCATTATGTATATGACGGCGGAAATAAGTGCTGCGGTAGAGAGGTTCTCCGTGACAATGAGTGATAAGGTAAAACCGGTGAAGCCGATAAGAAGCTTCGTTCCCATCTTGGATGTGCCGTTTTCATCGCGGAATATTGACAGAATCGCAGCGCATGTCACAACAAGACCCAGTTTGGCAAGTTCTGATGGCTGTATCGTCTTGCCGAAAATGCTTATCCACCTGGACGCTCCGTTCACACTTCCGGAGAAGAATGCCACCACAAGCAGTATCCATGAAAGGAAGAGAATGAAGACAGAACTTATCTTGTATATCTTGCACGGCAGCAGATGCATTCCCCACGCCAGCAGGATACCGAACACTATGTATCCGGCATGTTCCATCACAGGTTGCCAGTAGGAACCGCTTTTGTAGGTCATACTGCTCGACGCACTATACACCTCCACCACTGATATCATGCACAGGCAGAGGAATATCATCCACAGTGCCATGTCGCCTTGCAGCAGTCCTTTCTCTTTGAATGTCGACAGACTCATATTCTCTTCTTTCTTTTATCCTTTAGCCTCTTCGCGGAACTGTTCGCCGCGGTCTTCCATATTCTTGAACAAATCGAATGATGCACAGCAGGGGGAGAGCAGCACGGTGTCGCCCTCTTTCGCCATCTCGCGGCACGCCTTCACACAATCCTTCATAGAGTGCGTATCCCTCACAGGCAGCCCGAGATAGTCGAAACTCTCGTGGAGCTTTGTGTTGTCGGCACCGAGGTAGCACAATCCGCAGCATTTCTCCTTCACAAGGTCGGCGATGGTGGAATAGTCGTTGCCCTTGTCCTTACCGCCGACAATAAGTATTGTGGGGCGTTCCATTGCCTCCAGTGCCACTCGGCAGGCATCCACGTTGGTGGCTTTCGAGTCGTTGAGCCACAGCACTCCGTCTCTTTCGCAGACACGTTCCAGACGGTGCTCCACTCCGGGGAAGTCTTCCAGGCACTCACGTATCAGTTTTTCGGGTACGCCGATGCTCTTCATCGCCATGAATGCTGCCAGGGCGTTGCGTTTGTTGTGCTGTCCGATTTGTGAGAAGGTGAGCCCCAAGGTCTCGAAATCTCTGTCCTGAAACGGACAGAGGGCGGGATTCCCCTCTGCTGCGGGGCGCGACGAAGGTGTCGGTTGCGGAGCATATCCCCCCATACGCTTCTCCAGTTCCTCTCCGATGTGTTCGTCCTGTTGCCAGTAGACGAAGAGGTTATCCTCGTTTTGGTTCTGGATGATACGCATCTTGGAGTCGATGTAGTTCTGGAAGTTGAAGTCGTAGCGGTCGAGATGATCGGGTGTGATGTTCATCAGGATTGCTACATCGGCACGGAAGTCGAACATGTTATCCAGCTGGAACGATGATATCTCGAGTACGTACCAGTCGTGGTCGCCCTCTGCCACCTGCAGGGCGTAGGAGCGTCCGATATTTCCGGCCAGTCCTACGTCCACACCCCACTTCTGCATGATATGGTAGATGAGGGTGGTAGTAGTAGTCTTACCGTTGCTGCCTGTGATGCAGACGGTCTTGCCGCGCGAGTACCGGTGCGCGAATTCCAGTTCGGAGAGTATGGGTGTACCTTTCTCTATGAGTTGTTTCACCATCGGTGCCGTGTCGGGAATGCCGGGACTTTTCACTACGACATCTGTCGAGAGTATCTCTTCGGCCGTGTGTTTGCCTTCTTCCCAGCGCAGATTGTGCTCCGTGAGTGTCTTCTTGTAATCATCCTTGATGAGGCCCATATCGCTCACAAAGACCTCCCATCCCTCTTTTTGTGCGAGGATGGCTGTTCCCACGCCGCTTTCCGCAGCACCTAATATAGCTATTTTCTTCATCGTATCTTGAGTGTTACAATGGCCAAAGCAGCCATGATAATTGTTGTAATCCAGAATCTTATGGTAATCTTCGACTCAAACCAGCATCCTCTGGGCCAGTTGAGCCACACCTTGAAGTCGCTGGGGAGCTGTCCGGGAGCCACGCGGAAAGCGTCGTGTATGGGAGCTCGCTTCACGGCTCTCCATTTCTCGCCAACCCTGTTGCCGCGACGTGCCACCTGTGTCTGCAAGATAACAGAGATGCTCTCCATGAGGAAAACAAAACAGATGACGGGGATGAGCAGTTCCTTGTGTATGATGATTGCTGTCACGGCGATGATGCCTCCGATGGCGAGACTGCCCGTATCGCCCATGAACACCTGTGCCGGATACGCGTTGTACCATAGGAAACCGACGAGAGCACCCACGAAGGCCAGGAGGAAGATGACAAGTTCCTCACTTCCCGGCACATACATGATATTCAGGTATGCTGCCATTCCGATATGGGATGACACGTAAGCGAGTATCGTGAGCGCCACACCCATTATCGCGGAGTTGCCTGCACACATTCCGTCCATTCCATCGTTGAGATTCGAGCCGTTAGACACTGCCATCTCAATGAATGTCACCAGCAGGACGAAGAATATCCAGCCGGCTGCCGTGCGATAGCGTCCGAGGAAGGAGAATATGGCAGAGTAGGAGAGACTGTTGTTCTTCACGAAGGGAATCGTGGTGACGGTGGACTTCACGGGTTCACTCTTGTGCATCACCACTTCCGTGCCGTTTCTTTCGATTGATACGTTTTCGTGTATCACGGCATCTGGACTCTGCCACAGCGTCAGACCGATAACGACACCCAGCACAGCCTGTCCTATCAGTTTCCATTTGGGACTCAGGCCGTCCTTCGACACCTTCATCTTGATGTAGTCGTCGAGGAATCCTATCATGGCGAGCCACACAGTCGTCAGGAGCATCAGTAGCATATAGATGTTTCTCAGACGTCCCAAAAGCAGGCAGGGCACTACTGTTGCCACGATGATGATGATGCCTCCCATTGTGGGAACGCCCTTCTTTTCTGTGCCGTATGGATCAATACTGCTGTCGCGCTGCGTTTCACTCACATTGTGGCGACGCATCCATTTGATGAAATACTCACCGAACACCATGGATATCAGCAGCGAAAGCACCAGTGTCAGCAAGCCGCGGAAAGAGATGTACTGCCACATTCCGGAACCGGGAATGCCGTATGATTCGAGATATCTGAACAGATAGTATAGCATATGTCTATAACCTTTAACCCTTAATCCCAAACGCTTCGCGAATCACTTCGTGGTCGTCGAAGTGGTGCTTCACGCCTTTAATAATCTGATAATCTTCATGTCCCTTGCCGGCAACGAGGATGACATCGCCCTTGTGTGCCATCATACAGGCTGTGCGAATAGCTTCGCGACGGTCTATTATCGTGAGCGTTTTTTCCTTATCCTCTGCTGTGAGGCCTTCCATCATGTCTGCGATGATGTCGGCGGGTTCCTCGTTACGGGGATTATCGGAGGTGATGATGACGTGGTCGCTCTGTCGGGCAGCCTCCTTTGCCATGAGAGGGCGCTTGCCCTTATCGCGATTTCCGCCGGCACCGCACACCGTCCACACTTCGCCCTTGCGGTTGAGCACCTCGTTGATTGTCGTGAGCACGTTCTCGAGTGCGTCGGGAGTGTGCGCGTAGTCGACGATTGCCGTCACACCCTTGTTCGATGAAATCGTCTCAAAGCGTCCGTTCACGGGTTTCATCACAGAGAGTGCCACGAGAGCGTCTTCTTGTGTGATTCCCATCATTCTGAGGGCTCCGTACACAGCGAGCAGGTTCTGCACGTTGAATCGGCCCACGAACTGTACGAATACCTCCCTTCCGTCCATTTCGAGGCTCATGCCGTCGAATCCCTCTTCCAGAATCTTTGCCTTGTAGTCGGCAGCAGCTCTCACGGAATAGGTCTTTACTTCAGCCTTCGTGTTCTGCACCATCACCATTCCGTTCTTGTCGTCGGCATTGGTGATTGCGAAAGCCTCTTTGGGGAGCCCGTCGAAGAAGGCCTTCTTGGCATCGCGGTAGTTCTCGAATGTCTTGTGATAATCCAAGTGGTCGCGCGTGAGATTGGTGAAGAGACCGCCGGCGAATGTGAGGCCTCCGATGCGTTTCTGTGCCACAGCGTGGCTGGACACCTCCATGAATGCCACTTCGCAACCCTCGTCGGCCATCTTGCCGAGCAGGCGGTTGAGCGTGATGACATCCGGAGTGGTGCATTCTGTGGGATAAGGAGTGCCGTCGATGTAGTTGCACACGGTGGAGCAGAGTCCGCTCTTGTGTCCCATCTGACGCATCACATTATATAAGGTGGTAGCGATTGTGGTTTTTCCGTTGGTTCCGGTCACGCCGACGAGTTTCATGCGGCGGGTCGGGTCTCCGAAGAAGCAGGTGGCGAGAGCGCCGGCCACATCCTCGGTATCGGCGTAGCGCACGTAGGTGACATCCTCGGCAAGCGTCTCCGGCAGCGTTTCGCAGAAGACAGCCTTGGCTCCCAGCTCTACAGCCTTGGCGATGAAAGTGTGCCCGTCCACTTGTGTGCCTCTCATGGCGATGAAACCGGTGTTTCCGGTCACGCGTCGTGAGTCGATTTCAAGGCCCGTAAGCTCAATGTCAGTGCGTCCCTTTACTTCAAGGGGAGTGCAGCGCTCAATTAGTTGTTGGAGTATCATGATGTGTTGTGTCGTTTAGTTCTTCGAGATTGCGGAATGTGCCGTGTGACATCACGTAGAGCGAGAGTTCCCTGAACACAGGGCCGCAGTGTCCGCCTCCGGAGGCAGAACCCGTCTTGATGATGTTCACGATGCAGGAGTATTTCGGGGCGTTGCTGGGATAGTATCCGCAGAACGACACCATGTAGCGTGGAGGTCCTGCGTGATAACCGCCGGCTCCGGCCACCTGTGCTGTGCCCGTCTTGCCGCTCACGGGGAAATATTTCTCGCCGTTTCCGGCCTTTCTGCCGAGTCCGTCGCGCACCACACGGTGGAGGCATTCCTGTATCTTGCTCAATGTGGCGGGCGAGCAAATCTGCTCCTTTATCATTTCGGTGGGGAACTCGCGCAGTATCTTTCCGTCCTTCATCTCGGCCTTCACGAAGCGCGGTTTGAGCATACGTCCGCCGTTTGCGATGGCGTTGTAGTATGTCAGCGTGGCGATGAAGGGGAGCTGCGTCTCATAGCCGATACTCATCCAGGGCAGCGCCGTCTCATACCAGTTTGCCCAATGTTTTCCCGTCTTGTCCTTGCGAGGATGTCTGATGCGGGGATTCTTTGCTCCTGGCAAGGGAAGGTCGAGAGGAATACCTACACCTTCGCGATTCAGACCGTTGACATAGGTGTCGGGGTCGTTGTGGTAGTATTTGTCGATGAGTTTGGAAACACCCAAATTGGACGAATACATCAATATTTCGGGTACGGAGAGCGTACCGTATCCGCCGCGACGCCAGTTGTGGTCGCGCATGGGACGTCCGTGCATCATCTGCACACCGCCGGAGCAGTCGACGGTATTATCCAACGTGATTTTACCGTCCTCCAGAGCCACCATGATACTTGCCGTCTTGAATGTGGAACCGGGTTCGTAGAGGTCCATCACAGCGTGGTTGTAGTCCTCACCGTAAGCCCCTCCGCCCAGATGATGGAGATTCACCATTGCCTTGATGTCACCCGTCGCCACTTCCATGAGAATGCACACGCCCGTCTCGGCCCCGATGTCTTTCAGCATCTTGCGCAGAGCCTTCTCGGCAGCATCTTGCATATTGATATCCAGCGTAGTAAGCAGGTCATTACCGTTCACGGGCGGTTGGTCGACAAAACTGATGCGCTGGTTTCTCACCTTCATGCGGTGGCTCACTCCGTTGGTGCCTCGCAGCAGAGAGTCGAAACTCATCTCGAGGCCGCCTTTTGCGGCATCGGTGTCGCGATAGAGGTCGCCCAGAAGTGCCTTGGCGAGAGAACCGTACGGATGCTTGCGCTGCATTATCTTCTCACCGCGGAAACCGCCCTTGAACACCGACTCGCGGAAGAGCGGCAACTGCTTGCACTCCATATACTGTATGTACGTGGCGTTGTACGGATATATGCGCCACGCATGGCTGCCGCGCTTTTTGCCGGCAAGTAGTCTCTGCCGGAAGAAATCCTCGGTCTTATCGGGGAAAATCTTCGCAAGTCCCATGCAGATGCTGTCCAGTTTTGTGTCGAAGACAGAGTCGCGGAATGCCTGCGTCTTGATGCGCGACCTCTCGTTGGGGTCGATCACCACGTAATCCATATACAGGCGGTATTCGGGCACACTGCCGGCGAGTAGTCGTCCCTCGGCGTCGTAGATATTACCTCTGGCAGCGGGAATGGGGAGATTCTCCGTGACGAAGCGACTGGCAACAGCTTGCCAATAGCTTCGCTTGTTGAGCATAGTATTGAGGGCGGTGAGTATGATATACGCGCCCGCAACAGTCATCACGGCGATGACGATGGTGAATCTCAGGATGCTGTTTTTCTTGTCCGCTTTCATCTTAGTGCATATGGAGGTTCGATGCCGATTGTTATTGTGGAGTCGCCATACTGACGGAGCAAATCCTCCACCTTACTCTGTCGTGTCTTCAGTGTCAGTTCGCTGTTGCGTGTGAGGCATCGGTACTTCCAGTCGTCCAGTTCCTTCTGCAGAGCCTCCTCTTCAATTATCTCTTGCTGAGCCTGATAGCGGTTTGTGACATAGATGATGACACCCACCAGAATGAGTGCGATGACGCCCAATTGTTTCTTGAACCACTGACCGTTGATGCTCAGTGATTGCATTACTTCGAGGAATCTCTGCTTGTCGTCCTCGTCGCTCGTCAGACGTCGTTTCAGGTTTTTCAGTTCGTCCTTCATAACTGTGGTTTTATCTGTCATCTCTCAACTCTAAACTCTCAACTCTAAACCCTCTCCGCTACTCGCAGTTTTGCCGAGCGGGAACGGGGATTCCGTTCTATTTCCTCTTCGTCGGGCGTGCTAACTCCCTTGCCTACAGCCCTCAGCGGTGTCTCTGCCCGTCCGAAGATGTCTTTCTCCACGTTGCCTTCCACGTTGCCCGAACGGATGATGTTCTTCACCAGACGGTCCTCCAGGGAATGGTAGGAGAGCACGACGAGCCGTCCTCCGGGTTTCAGCACTTCGACAGCGCCTCGCAGCATCTCGCTGAGCGCCTTCATCTCGCCGTTCACCTCTATGCGCAGCGCCTGAAACACCTTGGTGAGCTCCTTTTTCTCGCGGTCGCGGGGCAACACCTGTCCCACCGTCTCATTCAGGGCTCCGGTTGTCTGCAGAGCTCCGTTCTCTCTGGCCCTCACTATTGCGCGAGCCACTCTCTGCGGCTCCTTCACCTCGCCGTAAAGGCGGAATATGCGGGTGAGCTGCTCCTCGGAGTACTCATTCACCACCTGTGCGGCTGTCAGGCGGCTCTTCTGGTTCATTCTCATGTCGAGCGGAGCGTCGCTGCGGAAGGAAAAACCGCGTGTTCCGTCGTCCAAATGATGGCTCGACACACCCAAGTCGGCCAAAATGCCGTATGGTTCGATGTCGTAATATTCAACCCAGTTCTTTAAGTATCGGAAGTTACTCCTGATGAAACCCAGCCTGTTATCCTTCGCAAGTGTCTCTGCATTCTCTATGGCGTCAAGGTCCTGATCAAAGGCAAAAAGCCGACCTTTCGGCCCCAATTCACCCAAAATCGCTTTCGAGTGCCCGCCACCACCAAAGGTGAGATCCAGGTAGACCCCGTCTTTCTTAATGTTGAGGCCGTTGAGACACGGCTCTAACATTACCGGCGTATGGTAGCTGGGTATTAACATGTTATCCTAATTGGGTTAAAATTGTTGTTTAAACAAAGGGTAGAATTCCGCCCCAAAGGTAAGACTTTTTTCTGATATAGATGCGCGTTTTTTCAAAAAAAATATCACAATTTGATAAATTTTTTTTCAAGGCTCTTTGAGGACACCTTTTTCCTGCTCTTTGTCTTCCTCCGAGCAGAGATGCATCAGAGTACGAGTGAAATATGTGTAGAATACAAGCAGATAACGAGCAGTTAACGAGTTTTCTCGTACACCACTCGTTGTCCACTCGTTAACTACTCGTTAACTGCTCGTTAACTGATGCAATTCTGCTCGTATTCTCCGAGGACTCTGCAGCATTTAAATATTGACATGAATCAAGACAACGAAAGTCTCGATGAAATCGCAAATATTAGTGAACAAATCGGTAGGATTAACGTTTTTTACCACTTTCGCCCATGCGCACGCGGAAAAAGATGTACCTTTGCACCCGAAAATAATTTTTATAGATATGAATTTCTTTAAAACGCTGAAAACAATTCCTTTACTGTTGCCTGCAATGCTCGTGACGGGTGCTTGCTCAGATGAACCGGCTAACATGGAGTGTGATGTGGAGACCATCTGGCTGGAAATAGATGATCCGTCATCGGTTTTTGATGACCCGTCGACGGCTTACACATATTTGGATTATATGGTTTCGACCGAGGCTGACGGTTTGAATATAAACTGGGAGGTGAAACCCAGCTGTGAGCTTGGTGCATATCCGGTTTGTTTTACCCTCACTCCCGGAGCCACTGCATACATTTACGATGAAAACGGAGCGAGGACTCTTTTCAGAAGCGGTGATGTGGTGGATTTCTCCGACGAGAGGAAAACAATAATTGAAGTTGTTTCTCAGGACGGTGCTTGGTCGAAGCGCTATTCTTTGTCGATGTATCACAGGCAGATCAGCACTTCTACGTTCACCTTTGATTTCAACGAGGGAAGTCATGACTTGCATCTTTCGGCCAAGGGTGATCCCGGCAACTACTACAAGTTCAAACCGACAGATCCCCAGGCAATAGCATCGCTGTTCCGCAATCCGGATGACCCGTATTGGAAGAACGGTAATCCCGGCTTTGCCATCAGCCGTTCGTCTGCCACTCCCGATCAGTATCCCACTACTGTGGCTTTTGGGGCCGGTCCTGACGGCAGCGACTGTGTGCTGATGCAGACGGTGTCTACCGGCGGTATCGGTGCGATGGCGAAGATATATATTGCTGCCGGCAGTCTGTTTGACGGAGAATTCAATGCTCAGAAGGCGATGAAATCTCGCTCTGCAGCCCGCACGGCCACTCAGTTTGGTGTGCCTTTCGACCGCAAACCTATATCTATGACGGTGGATATGAAGTACATACCGGGTCCTGCTTATTGGAATGAGGATAAGGTGGTGCAGCCCGCCATTGTGGACGAACCGGACGCATATCTCGTATTCTACCGCAACGACGGAGGCCTGCTCGACGGCTATAATGTGCTGACTAGTCCCAAGATTATCGGTAAGGGCCGTTTGAAGCACAATCTGAACCCCGACGGCAGCGACTGCCCGGGTTCACACCCCATTCACGGACTTTCTGCCGAGTGGAAGACGGTGAAGCTCGACGTGGAGTATCCTAACGGCGATCCTGACCCTGAGATACTGAAGAATATGGGCTACAGCCTCATCATCGGTTTCTCCTCCAGTTGGCAGGGAGCCGATTTCCGAGGAGCGCTGGATTCTAAACTATACATCGACAATATCGTCGTGGAATGTGAGGGTATTTTGGGCGAATGATTTTGGGAGGAATAATTAACAGTACAACGAAATGGAAATGAAATCAGTAAGATATATACTTATAATGGTGGCTGTGATGGCCGCTGTTGCCGTTCAGGCCAAAGATCGTGAGGAGTCGTGGATAAAATACGGGCCCACGAGTAAGTCAACTCAGGCAGGTTTCCTCGTGAGAGCCGGCTATGTGATTGGCGGTACGACACCTCTTCCCGTTCCTGCCGAGATTCGCGGCATCACGGAATTCTCTCCTAAAGGTGGTTTCAACGTGGGCGTCGATGCATACAAGATGTTCACAAGGCGCTGGGGTGTGGCCACCGGTCTGCATTTCTTCTATCAGGGTTTCCACACTGTGGCCGACGTGAAGGGCTACTACATGCGTCTGGAAATGGAGGGCGATGCTGTCGAGGGCTACTACACGGGCCGTAATGTGACCAACACCGCGATGTGGGGATTCACCATTCCTCTCGTTGGCACTTTTGCCATTTCTCCCAGATGGAATGTGAGTGTGGGTCCGTATATCTCGTTCTATGTCGACACCAGTTTCGACGGCGAGGTATATGAGAACGGCGACGGTGTCAGCTATCTTCGTGTGGATGTTCCTACGGGCAGCAAGAAGGAAATCGGTAAGGGTACCAACAGCTACGATTTCGCCGATGTTGACGGCGAAAACAAGATGCGTCAGTGGGGTGCCGGTCTTGAGGTGACGTTCGACTGGAAAGCTCTTCCTCACATGAATGTGTTCGGCACGGTAGATTGGGGTCTCACCAACGCTATGCATCCTGATTTCAAGGCTGTGCAGTTTACAATGTACCCTATTTACGCGACAATAGGTCTCGCGTACAGATATTAATATAAGTGTGAAATAGTATAAAAAGGTTTGTTTATGAAAAAGAATGTACTTCTGTTGATGACATTTGCGCTGATGAGCGCAATCAATGTGTTGGCTCAGGGCCAGCAGATTCCTAACGGAGATTTTGAAACTTGGACTTATGACGGCGATAATCTTCCCAACAACTGGAACTCTTTCCGTACGGCCGATGGTAACATGGCATCATTAGCCGGAGATAGCCAGGTGAAGAAGTCTACAGATACGCGTCCCGGTTCTAACGGACAGTATTCCTGCTCCATTTGGGCACGTTCCGTCTTTGGTATAGTAGCTCAGGGTAACTTGACAAGCGGTCGTGTGCATGCAGGTTCTGCCAGTGCAACCAACAAAGAAAACTACAACTACACCGACCGCGACGGTAGTACCACAAAGGGCGATGTGGTGAATCCTTGTTATATGTCTTTTACCGGTAAACCCAAAGCTGTTAAGGTGTGGGTGAAGTATGTGCAGGGCGGCTCCGGCTACGGTGTGTACAACAAAGCTAAGTTCTCTGCCATTATTCACGATGATGCCGACTACATCTCTTATGGTCTGCCTGAGTACGACACAGATGCAAACAAGGCTCTTGTGGTAGCTTCTGCTGTGAAAGAGATTGCTTATAATGGTGGTGAGTGGGAAGAACTGGTGATTCCTTTCGAATACACCAACAACGGCGCAAAGCCCGCTTATATCCAGATCAACGCTTCTACCAACGCTTATCCCGGTAAGGGTAAGGCTAACGACTATCTCTACATTGACGATATCGAGATGGTTTACGACGAAAAGGTATTTACAGACGATCCTCTTTACGTGACAGTAAACGAAGAGAAGAGCGGTCCCTATGCTGCTACGGTATACGTGACAGAGAATGCTGACAATACGATTAATTTCACGTTGAAGAACTTTGTTCTGGATACTGGCGACGCTGTTTTGCCTGTAGGTAACATTGTTGTATCTGATATTCCTGCGACAAAGGCCGATGGCAAGACGACGTTTGCAGCCAATCAGTATATCGAAATCGAGGAAGGCGACGATCCCAGCTATGACTTCTGGATGGGTCCTATGCTTGGCGAGATACCTCTGGAGATGTCGGGTCAGTACAACGACGAGCACCTCTATGTTACCATCGACATTCCTTTGAGCGATGATATGCAGGTATATGTGGAATTGGGTACTGATCCAACTGGCGTGAAGAACGTCAAGGTGACGAAGAAGGCTCAGACAACCGGCAAGATCTATGATTTGAACGGTCGTGAGGTGAAGGAAATGCAGCCCGGCCAGATCTACATCGTGGACGGCGTAAAAGTTGCGAAATAAGGGAAAATAGTAAATTAAACGGCTATATACCAACTTGTTATGGCAAAACACGGAGTTGCTTTGCTGCTGATGCTCGTCTCACTGACAGCGAGAGCACAGTATCAGTTGGCAAACGGGGATTTTGAGACTTGGGAGAAGGTGACATACACCTCCTCCAAAGTCTGTGATGAGCCTGTGGGCTGGAGCTCATTCTACGATGCAACGGGCGGCCATAAGAAAATCGGTACGAGTACCAAGTCGCAAATACATAAGGAGAAGGAGAACCGACCCGGTTCGCCTGGTCGCTTCTCCTGTCGCCTGACATCCCGCTCGGTGTTTGGTGTTGTGGCTCAGGGTACGGTGACAAACGGTTGCATGAACATGGGTTCCCTGTCGGCCTCGGATGCTTCCGGCAACTACAACTATATCAACGAGGCTCGCAGCGATCAGGCGATGCGCTTCAGCGGTCATCCCGACGCAGTACGTCTTTGGGTGAGGTTCTCCGGAGTGGACACAGGAGTCATCAGGGTGTTTCTCACATCCAAGGGGTATTTCCAGGATCCGGAATATAAAGACAGGAATAAAGCCACTCTTGTGGCGCAGGCACTTTCGGCCAACCGTATTGTGAGCAACGACAAATGGACGAAATATACGATTCCTTTTGACTGGAAAACCTCAGACGCAGATCCATACTATGCTTTGGTGGAAGTCTCGACAAATGCGGAGGCAGGCAAGGGAAATGCCAAGGATTATCTCTATGTGGACGACATAGAGATGGTTTACAACAGCGAGGCAACGTCCGTTCTCTACGATGGGCACAATATCCTCAAAAGTGACAGGGTGGAAGAAAAATTCAGCCCGGATAAGATGGGTAAAATCACCACTAATGCAAGGGCCGCAAAAGCATCGTGGAAGTATGACGAAGCCGGCAGCAAACTCGTTGTGACAGTAGAGGGTGAAAACATCAGGGAGGACGCTGCGAACAAGCACGTATATCATATCCAGTTCTCTGGAGCTAAAAAGTGAGAGAGAGTTAAATTTGAGAAGAAAGAATAAATATAAATAGAGGGAATAATATGAAAAAGATCTTAGTGACATTTCTTTGTGTCGTAGCAGCTATTGCAGCACATGCGCAATTCCAACTTGCGAACGGAGATTTTGAAAATTGGGAGACGGTGGAATATACCGCAACCAAGGTATGTGAAGAACCTGTTTCGTGGAGTTCTTTCTACGATGCCACCGGCGGTATGAAGAGTTTTGGTACCGGCACTACGCCTCAGATTTATAAAGATGAGGATGTTCGTCCGGAATCTGCCGGACAGTATTCTTGCCGCATCACGTCTCGTTCTGTGTTCGGCGTCGTAGCTCAGGGCAACCTCACGACGGGTTGCGTGAATATGGGTTCGTCGAGTGCCACAGATGCATCTGGCAACTACAACTACATCAACGAAGCTCGTGAGGATCAGGCAATGCGTTTCTCGGGTCGTCCCGATGCTGTGCGTTTCTGGGTGAAGTTCTCCGGCGTGAAGACAGGAAACTGCAGTGTGCTGCTCACCACGAAGGGCTACTATCAGGACCCAGTGTATGCAGATCGTAACACAGCTATCCTCGTAGGTCAGGCTCTTTCCGGTGATCGTATCGTGAGCAATGACGATTGGACGGAATATACCGTTCCTTTCGAATGGCTTTCCGAGGAGCAGCCTTACTATGCTCTGGTCAATGTCTCCACATGTTCGGATCCGGGTGGCGGCAATGCCGCAGATTATCTCTATATTGACGATATAGAGATGATTTACAATAGCGAAGCTACTGCCATCAACTATGGCGGAGAGAACATCTTGGGCAGCGAACTGGTTTCTGAGGATTTCTCGCGTGAGAAGATGGGTAACATAGTAACCAATGGACGCGGCGCAAAGGCTTCTTGGAAGTTTGAGAGTAGCATCAAAACGCTGACGGTGACCGTAGAGGGCGACAACGTCTCCGAAGATCCTGCCAACGTGCATGTTTATCAGATTGCTTTCACAGGCGGCGAAGACGCAGAAAGTGGTGATGACGAAGGCGGTGACGAAGGTGGCGATGCCCCCGCTACTGATGTGCCGCAGCCTGTGGAACTTGTGAAGAATAATACCTATTATATCTTCAATAAGGCCACCGGCCTCTTCCTTAGAGATGATAACAGACTCGGTGTTGACGCCGTGACGGAGTGGATTATAGGAGAGGATAACACCGTTCGTGCCGTAGAAGGCAAGAGTGTCAATATCACGATTGTAGGTAATAGCGGTATTTTTGGAAATAATAAGCCTAAGAGTATTACGATTAAAACGGATGCTTCCGAAGCTACGGTGCTGACAATTGCCGGTGATGTCAAAGGCTACAATTTCAGTGCCACCACCTCTTGGAACTACGGCGTGTGGAGCAAGGCAAGTTATACTGCTTATCTGACCGGCAACGGTTCGGAACTCACTTATGCTGACAATGGCTCTTCCGATGCAGGTAAGTGGCAGCTCTACGATGTGAACGAATATAAGTTGTATATGGTACGCAAGGCACTTGAAGAGGAGATGCTGCGTGCAGAACAGATAGGCATGGACGTAGAAGAAGTGCGCCGTGCCATAGAAACGAGCGAGAGTGCGAGTGAGTTGCAGTCGCTGCTTGATCATTTGCGTCTGGATGAAGCGCAGTATGTGAGTGACAAGTATACGGAAGATCGCACGATTCTGCTTGGTACCACCGATCTCACCGACAACAGCCGTTGGACCACCGATCTCGTTACCAACAAGAGCCAGCACTGGAGCGGCGATCCTGATAGAATCTACTACGAGATGCACTCAGATCATTGGGCAGAGAGCAGTTGGTCGGCATCAGCAGAGCAGACCGTTGAGCTTCCTGCCGGACAGTATCTGCTTAAAGCTGCCGGTCGAAGCAGCATTTTCGCACAGGCCAAGATGAGTGTGGACGGTGTTGAGGTGGCATTCCCCGCCAAAGATGATTACGGATACGGTATCGATGTCGAGGGCAATGTGAACTTCTCCAGCAATGGTGTTTACTGCAACGACGGTGCAGGTCGAGGTTGGCAATATCGCTATATAGCTATTGATATGAAGCAGCGCGGAAACGTCACGGTGAAATTCAATGCTTCTGCAGAGACGATTCATCAGTGGTTCTCTGTGGTAGATATTGAACTCCTGGCTGTGCCGACTCCTACTTTGGAGATGGTATCGTTCGACTACGACGGCGAGAGCTATACGCCCGATGAAGAGGGCAAGATAGACCTCTCGGAGATTTATTACGACGAGACGAAGGAATGTGAAGTAATCACTAAGGGTTATGGCGTAGTAACCACATCTTTTGATTCCGAGACGGCAGTTTACACGATTACTCTGAGTCAGGAGGATGGGTACGACTACGAGTTGGAGCCGGTAGAATATCAGGTGCAGTTCCATGAAATTCCTGCACCTCAGGAGTTCACAGAATCACTCACAGTTAATATGGGCGGGGAGCCTATGCCTTGTGGTGATATCACTGTATATTTGGCCGAAAAACCCGATGAAACCTATAATTTTGAGCTCTCCAACCTCGTAATTGATCTTGGCGCGTTCCCCATGCCGATTGGCACGATACGACTCACGGACATAGAGATGGAGGAGCGTTTGGGCGTGTTGTGCTTCACCAAGGAGCAGACAATCGTGATTGCTCCGGGCACGGATGAACAGTTCAATCCCGAAGACTGGATTGGTCCGATGTTAGGCGAGCTCCAGATAGTATTGGATGAAGGCTATGTTTACGACGGACACATGTTCGCCCATCTCTCCATTGTCCAAGGAGGTGGTGACGCGACGATTGAGGTGACCGTGGGCGACAAAAACAACATCCCCGGGGAGGTTACTGGTGTCGGTACGATGAAAGCGGAAAATTCTGCCGACGGTTTGTCCGACGGTAAGTATTTCATTAACGGTCGTGTGGTCGTTGTGAAGAACGGTAAGCGTTTCAGTCTTTCCGGCCAGCGTCTTTAAGACCTTCTATCCTCTATTTAGAGGTAGAAAAGTCAAAAAAACGATACATAAACGCAATTCCGGTTCGTTTCGATGAGCCGGAATTGCATTTTTTTTGTATCTTTGCGCGCAGAAATTCGTGTTCACGCGCGCTGGCAATGACAAAAACGACAGTACTTCTCAGTTTTGCTGCTGCTGCCACAATACATTTGGTGTTGTGCATTGTTGCTACCGTATTTGCTCATTACAGGGTGAAATATCTTGCTCTTGCGTGGATATTGGGCATCTGTGCTGCCGTGCTGACGGTGGTGGGGTGTTTCAGTGAGAGTGTGGCAGAAGGTCAGCCCGGTGTATTGCATCCCGCTATGATGTGGATGCTGCTCATAGGGACGTTCTTGCAGAGTATATATACCTTCGGTTTCTCGATGCCGGGATTCTTGCAGTGGGAGAGAATGGTGCGATATGCCTCTCCGATAATCGTTCTCGGAGTGGTACATGCCCTGTTCCCTGATGCCTGGTGGCTCGGGCTGCTTTCCCTGCTGGTAGGTGTCGGGTATATTGCAAACATATATCTGCTGCCTCGCCGGCTGGCTAAGAAGACTCCGATACCGCATTATCTGGAAGGCTATACTTTTTTCATGGCCCTGTCGTATGCTTTCTATATATATGTTTCGTTGCATTACAGCCCGATTCTTCTGTGCATTTTTGTGCTGTGTTTTACGCTCTTGAATTGTTTCCTGGTATTCCTTACCCTGAAAAGTTTGGCCCAGCATCTGCCACAACCAGGTTTGTATGAGAAAAATGAAACGCAGGTGGATGAAAAGTCGGAACCGCAGACGACAGATGATGACTTTAATGAAAGAAATCTAGCGCGATATCAGGTGATAGAGCGTTGGATGGCCGCCAATAAGTCGGCATGGATGGATTTTACTTTCAATCGTGAATGTCTGTGCCGTGAAGTCGGGCTTAATCGCCAGCTGGTGTTGCAATGCCTGCGCTCTCAGGGGCATAATAATATACACGAATATTTGATGCTCTATCGCGTGAAAGAACTTAAGTGTCTCATTGAGCGCGGGGAAATCACGCAGTTAAGTGAGTGTGTGGATGCTGGTTTTGGAGTGGTGAAGACGGCGAAGGCATGCTTCAAGAAGATAGAGGGTGTGGCGCTGGAGGATTTTTTGGAAGGACACAGGAAGGGCGGAGGCATTAAAGCCGCTTTGGTGGGAATAATGATAATGTTATGTTGTGGAGGTGCTGTTGCAAGCAGTCAAGTACAACAACTTGCCCAGCAAACACCCAAGGGTGATGTGTCGCAGAAGAGGAAGATGAGTAATTCTGCATTTCCTGTGCAAATCACAAAAATGGGCAATGCATTGAAGATACAGAGCGACCACAATCAGATATTACCCATATACACGCAGAGCGGGGCGTTTTACATGGTAATGAGGCTTACCAAAGGTACGAATTTCCTTAGTGGACTGCCGCGTGGACGTTACTTTATCAACAATCGAATCGTTAGTATCGGAATAGAATCAGAATAAAAAGTAGAAAACCGGACATGGAATCCATAATTGAGAGAATACCGACAGAACTTATCCTTGCTGAGCTTACACCAGAGAAAAAGATTAGGGATACGAATAAGGCAGGCAATGAAATCTACGTAGTGACGTGGCAGAATGCCCCTAATACTATGCGTGAAATCGGACGTTTGCGTGAAATTGCGTTTCGTGCCTATGGAGGGGGAAGTGGTAAGGCTGTGGATTTGGATGATTTTGACACGATGGATAAACCCTACAAGAATCTTATCGTGTGGAATCCTGAGGCGCAGGAGATAATCGGCGGCTATCGTTATATGATGGGCAACCAAACACCGTTGGACGATGAAGGTCAACCGATTCTTGCAACTAGTCACATGTTCCGTTTCTCGGAGGATTTTGTGAAGAACTATTTGCCCTGGACAATAGAATTGGGACGTTCTTTCGTCACGCTGGAGTATCAGAGTACGAGAATGGGTACAAAATCACTGTTTGCCCTTGACAATCTGTGGGACGGACTGGGTGCTATTGTCGTTATGGAGCCGTCGGTAAAGTATTGTTTCGGTAAATTTACGATGTATCCCAGCTATAATCGTACGGCTCGTGATCTTATACTCTATTTCCTGAGGAAACATTTCCGGGATGAAGATCATCTGGTGTGGCCAAAAGTGCCTCTTCAAGTGGATATTGACGAGGAAAAGATGAAAGGAATCTTTGCAGAAGAAGACTTCAAGAAAGACTATCGCATACTGAACCGTGAGGTGCACAATTGCGGAGTGGCAATACCACCGCTGGTGAATGCATATATGGGACTTTCACCCACAATGAGGTTCTTTGAAACAGCTATCAACGATGAATTCGGAGATGTGGAGGAAAGTGGCATACTGATAGCTTTGGATGAGATATGGCCGGAGAAGAGAATGCGACATGTTGACAGTTTTGCGGCTGAGCATCCGGAATATGCTAATGCGGCAACAGCAGAAAACCGAATTTTCTACAAAGTATGAATTGGGAGCAACTGTTGAGTAATAAACGGTTTGGTCAGGAAAACCAACCGCACAGCAAGGACGATAGGACGGAGTTTCAACGGGATTATGACCGTTTGATATTCTCTGCGCCATTCCGTCGTCTGCAGAATAAGACTCAGGTGTTTCCTTTGCCGGGAAGTATCTTTGTGCACAACCGTCTGACCCATTCACTGGAAGTGTCAAGTGTGGGACGCTCTTTGGGTAATGATGCAAGCAGAGCTCTGGTGGATAAACACCCCAAATTGCGCGAGACACATTTTACGGAATTGGGCAATATCGTTTCTGCCGCGTGCCTGGCTCACGATTTGGGAAATCCCCCATTTGGACATAGCGGAGAAAATGCGATAGCTACCTACTTCAGCGAAGGTGCCGGTCAGAAACTGAGGAACTATGTGTGTCCTATAACAGGAGACGGACTTACGGAAGCACAATGGAATGATATTACCCGTTTTGAGGGAAATGCCAATGCGTTTCGACTTCTTACCCATCACTTTCAGGGACGAAGAGAGGGCGGTTTCGTGATGACATACAGTACCCTTGCCTCAATCGTGAAATATCCGTACACGAGTGGACATGAAGGGAAAAAAGGAAAGTTCGGATTCTTTAGGGCGGAAGAAGAGAGTTATCTCCGTATCGCTCGTGAATTGGGAATAAAGCAACTTCCGGCAGAAGAGGGTGAGCTGAGTTTTGTACGCTATCCGCTGGTGTTTCTTGTGGAGGCTGCGGATGATATCTGTTATGAAATCATGGACATCGAAGATGCCCACAAACTCAAGATATTGACTACAGAGGAAACAACGGATCTGCTCCTGTCTTATTTCCCCAAAGAGCAGCAAGAGCATATCAAAATGAGGATGAGTACACTCGATGATGCAAATGAAAGAGTCGTCTATTTGCGTTCGTGTGTTATAAATTGTCTGGAAAACGAATGCGTCCGTGTTTTCGTGGATCATGAGGAGGAAATTCTGGAAGGCGAGTTTGAGGGACCGCTTATAAATTATATCAGCGACATTCCCAAGGAGGCATATAAGGCTTGTGAGAAGGTGTCGTATGGGCGGATATATCACAGCAAAGATGTTGTCGACATAGAGATTGCCGGCTACAAGGTCATAAGTACTCTTATGGATTTGATGGTGGAAGCAGTAACACATCCGGATAGACAATACTCAAAATTGTTGCTAAACCGTGTGAGTCGTCAGTACGAGATGAATGCCCCCACTTTGTATGGAAGACTTCTTGCTGTGCTTGACTACATCAGTGGAATGACGGATGTATATGCCATTGATGTATATAGAAAAATAAACGGAATGAAGATACCTATGCTATGAAGATAGAAATAATAAACGAAAGTCATCATCCTTTACCCAAATATGCAACACCTTTAAGTGCTGGTATGGATTTGCGTGCGAACCTGGAGACTCCGGTGATATTGCATCCTTTTGAAAGGAAACTTATACCTACAGGATTGAGAATGGCCTTACCGGAGGGATATGAGGCACAGGTGAGACCGCGCAGCGGTTTGGCTTTAAAGAAGGGTGTTACGGTGTTGAATACTCCAGGTACGATAGATGCCGACTACAGGGGAGAGGTGTGTGTGATATTAATAAATCTCTCTACAGAGGATTTTGTCGTTGAAGATGGAGAACGTATCGCGCAAATGGTTATTGCGCGACATGAACAGCCGGAACTCATTGAGGTGGAGGAACTCAGCGAAACGGAACGTGGCGAAGGAGGGTTCGGACACAGCGGAGTTAAGTAGTGCAAAAAAGAACAAGGTGAAAAGATTTCTAGTTATATTGGCTGTTCTGCCACAGTTTGCTGTGGCTGATATTCGTTACGATTTTTTATTTCAGGAGGCGACGAGCAGGAGATTGTCTGGACATATTGATGAGGCAATGGCGCTTTACGGACATTGTCTAAAATTGGATTCAAAGCGTCCGGAAGCCTTGTTTGAGATGGGACGCCTGCAACTGGCACTGAGAGCTGATAGTATTGCAATCGAAATGATGAAGAAGGCGGCTGATACAGATTCCCTCAATGCGAACTATCAGGAAAATGTGGCAGCGGTGATGATACAGCGACATATGGATGATGACGCTGTTGTATATTTGGAGAGGCTTGTCCGCTTGCAGCCCAAGCGTTCTGAGGTGCAAATGCAGCTTGTTGACTATTATAGGCGCAGTGGTGAAATAGAAAAGGCACTGCAGGGCCTGGAAGCGATAGAAAAGCGTGAGGGCAGAACTCTTGTCACAACGAATGAGAAGTTTGAACTCTATATGGAACAAGGAGATAGCGCAAAAGCTTTTCGGGAGTATGAATCTTTATGCGACGAGACTCCTTATGATGTGGCGGCGAAGATACAATACGGGAGATTATGCCAATATTACGGTGATACGTTAAGGGCCCGGATACTTTTTGATGAAGCACGCAAAGTTGGGCCGGAGGAGACGGAATTAATGCTTCTTCGTAGTGATGCGGTGTCACTTTTGCAACGTGAAGCTCCGGAAGAGGAGATAATAAGTGTATTTAACAAAATACTCGCTCTACAGCCGGATGATGAAATGGTGATGGGCTATCTAATGGAGTATTATGGGAAAAAGGAGGATTATGAGCATCTTGAAGAACTATGCCGCAGGGGAATGAATCTTTTTCCGGAGAACTTAGGATACGCTTATTTTTTGGGCATTACTCTAATGCAGCAAAAGAAGATGGCGGAGGCAATAGAGGTTTTTGAAAGGGGGTTGGAGAAAAGGGGTGAAGATATGAAACCGTCTTTGATTAGTGAAGTGTGGGGACTGAAAGGCGACGCTTGTCACGAAGTGGGTAGAAGCGAAGACGCGTTTTTGGCATACGATTCGGCCCTGGTATATAATAAGGGTAATATCACTTATCTCAATAATTATGCCTATTATCTTTCTCTTAGAGGCGAGCGGCTGGATGAGGCAGAAAAGATGTCAAGACTCACGATAAAGGCAGAACCTAATAATCCGATATATCTTGACACATATGCTTGGATTTTGTTCATTAAAAAGGAATATCTTGAGGCAAAGGATGTTATGAACAAGGTGGTGCCACCGGATAGTACCGATGAGGCTTTGCTGGAGAACAGATACTGTATGAGCAATGTTTTGGAGCATGCGGGTGATATAGCTTGGAATGTGGGAAAAAAAGAGGAGGCTGTACGTTTCTGGCGTTTGGCAATGGAGAGAAATGACGGTACGGCTACAATATTATTATCACGAAAACTAAAAAATAAGAAATATTATGCGAAGTAGAATCTTATACATTCTGATAATCATTGCCGTGCTGAGTTCGTGCCGTTCCCAAAAGTCCGTTGTGGCAACGACACAGGATAAAGCGGTGAAGACGGAGGTGCTTCCCGTGTGGCAAACTGGTGATATTGCTACGACAACGGGACGCGTGACAATGACATACAACGGACGGCGTGCAACACTAGATGCTCATGTTCGCTTAAAGAGAGACGATGTTGTGCAGGTGCAGTTCTCGTACAGTTTTATTATCACTATTCAGGTGGGCACAATGGAACTGACCAAAGATGAGTTTATGTTCTTGAACCGTATTCACAAACAGTACACGAGGGCACCATACGCAGAGGCGGACGGTTTCCTGAACAGGGATATTAACTTTGAAAATGTACAGAGTATGTTCTGGGGAGACGGCGAAGGACAGAAACCCTCGCAACTGCAGTTGGCTTTGCCGGTATCGGGAAAGCTTCTTAAGGCTAATTTCGTCTTTGACGAGTGGGGAAAGGATGATAGTTGGCAGACAAGAACTCCGTTCAATGAACAGAGATTTGACAAGGTGTCTTTGGAGCAGTTGATACAAACTATAATAAATATGTAATAAGGTGTACAGGGTTATTGCCATAATATTACTGTTGATAAGCGTATCGCTTTGTGCTCAGAACTCCAAAAAAGTTCAGAAGCTCAAGGCGCAACAGACGCAGTTGGAAAAAAACATCAAGAGCAAGCAGCGTGAGATAGAGACGACTCAAAAAGAAGTTAAAAAAGGTGAGGCACGCATTCATCACATTGGCTTACAATTGGAGGACCGTATTCGTCACATTCATTCTTTGGAGGAAGAGCTGGAGAAGTTAAGTAACGAGATAGAGCGGATAAAGGACAGTATCAATTCGTTGCAGATTCAGTTGGATGAAAAGAAAGCGCGTTTTTCCCGCGCGGTGAGAATGACGAGGCTTTATCCTAAAGTAAAGAGTCCTTTGCTGTTTGTGCTTTCAGCTAAGAATGTCACTCAAATGTATCGGCGCTTGCGCTATACACATGAATATGCCAGTTATCAATACACTCTAGGACGGCAAATACAGTCCAAGCAGGCAGAATTGGAGGTGTTGAGAAATCGTCTTGTAGACAAGCGAACTCAAATGCATGGTGTAATGAGCGAACTTGTTGCTGAACGTAAAAAGTTGGCCCAAGAGCAGCTTACAAAGCAAAAGGAGGTGAAAAACCTTCGTAAGAAAGAAAAGGATCTTGCCATAGAGGTAGACAAAAGAAAAAAGGAACTCGCAGCATTAAATAAGAAGATAGATGATCTTATTGCATATGAAATAGAACAGGCGCGCAAGAGAGCTGCAGAGCAGGCGGCGAAACAGGCTGCTAAGTCCCGTGGTACCGCAACTCAAAAGAGTTCATCGTCGTCATCAACCTCAAGTAGTAAAAGCAGTAACTGGCTTACACCGGAGGAACGAAAGCTTTCAGGAAACTTTGAAGCGAATAGGGGACGCCTGCCGGTTCCCTTGACAGGTCAATACCGCATAGCAGCCCACTTCGGGCAATATCGTGTGGAAGGTTTGAGTCATGTCACTTTGGATAATAAAGGTGTGAACTATGCCGGCAAACAAGGTGCTCGGGCGCGCAGTGTATTTGATGGTGTGGTGACGGCAGTATTTGCGTTTGGAGGCACCAAGAATGTACTCGTCCGTCATGGCTCCTACATATCTGTGTATTGTAATCTGTCATCGGTGATAGTGGCTAAAGGCCAAAAGGTGAAGACATGCGATATTCTCGGTACTCCGGCTACCGATGATAACGGGAATACATTGCTACATTTCCAACTAAGAAAAGAAACGGCGAAACTTAATCCAGAATTATGGATTGGTAGGTAGCGATGGCATCTTCAATCTCGGATAGTCGAATGAATTCATCTGCTGTGTGAGAGCGGGAACTATCACCAGGGCCTATCTTTAATGAGGGGAAGCGCATTAGAGCCTGATCGGAAAGTGTCGGTGAACCGAAAGGTTTTTTACCCATGTTAATCAGTTTCTGGACAATGGGATTACTCTTATCAATATATGACGATGAGAGCCTGAAACTGCGTGCTTTGGCTGTGCCCTTGATGCTCGATGAAATGAGGTTAAATAGCGTCTCATTATCATAGAGCTCATTGGAGCGGATGTCAACGGTGAATGTACACTCGTCTGGTATAACATTGTGTTGTGTGCCTGCGTGAATAATGGTCGTGGTCATCTTCACGGGACCCAAAAGCGGTGAAGAATTCAGAGTATTTGGTAAAGAATGTATTGTTTTAATATCTTCAATAGCCAAATCAATGGCATTGATACCCTCATTGCGGGCAGCATGTCCGGCACGTCCGTGGGCGGTGACATCTACCACCATAAGTCCCTTTTCTGCAATGGCTGGCTGCATACCTGTAGGTTCTCCTATTATCGCCATGTCAATTGGGGGTAAGATAGGTAGTACACTTTCCACTCCGCCTTTTCCGCTTACTTCTTCTTCTGCGGAGAGGAGTAGGATAATGGTGTAGGGGAGTGTCCTTTTGGTGCATAAAATAAATGTCTCAAGAAGGCTCACTAACGAAGCTCCGTCATCATTGCTGCCAAGTCCGTAGAGGTAGTCGCCTTCTATTGTGGCTTTGTGTGGATCTCGCGTCCATGCACTGACAGGATGTACCGTGTCAATGTGGGCATTCAATAATATTGTGGGCCCGACATTCGATGGATGTATGCTCCACAGGTTATTGCCGTGACGTTGGACTTGAAGTCCGTGCTCCTTCATATAAGTTTCCACAATATCGGCAGCAACGGTCTCCTCCCGTGAGTATCGGGGGGTTTCAATGAGACGGCAGAGTAGTTCTATATAGGTCATTTCTGTATGATTTCTATGCAAAAGTAAGAAAAAGTTCATTGTTCAAGCCCCAATGTGTCATCTTTTTGTGTAAAAATCACCTTTTTTTTGTATATTTGCACCCGAATAAAAGCTTTTACCCATGTATTCTACAAGTCCTCTTTCTACACTTATTCACGACCAGGCAAATAAGTATGGTGAGCGTACAGCGATGATGTATCGTGACTATAATGAAAACGTCTGGAAGGATATCTCTTGGAACGAATTCTCTCGCAGAGTAAGACTGGCAAGCAATGCTTTGTTAAAAATGGGAGTTAAAGTGCAGGAGAATATTGCTGTGTTTAGCCAAAATATGCCAGAATGTTTGGTGACGGATTTTGGAGCATACGGTATTCGCGCCGTGACGATTCCGTTTTATGCCACATCCAGCGAAATGCAGGTGAAATACATGGTGTCGGATGCTTCCATTCGCTATATCTTTGTGGGGGAGCAATATCAGTATGACACGGCCTTGAGAGTGCAACAGCTGGCTCCTCAGGTGGAAAAACTCATTTTGATGTCGAAGGACATTGAAAGGGATGAACGTGACCAGACGAGCATTACTTACGAAGACTTTCTGGCGTTGGGTGAGGGCTTGCCTTTTGCAAAGGAGGTGGAGAAGCGATCGTCTGAACTCCAGATTGATGATTTGGCAAATATCCTGTATACTAGCGGTACGACGGGTTTGTCTAAAGGCGTTATGCTGACTCACAGGATGTACAATGCTGCTATTAGAGGCCACAATGGAGCAATAAACCTCTCCGATGCAGATTTAATAATGAATTTCCTGCCGTTTACTCATGTTTTTGAGAGAGGCTGGACATATCTGTGTATAGCGGCAGGTGCAACGTTGGCCGTCAATTTGAAACCTCAGGATGTTTTGAAGAGCATGAAGGAGGTACATCCCACATGTATGTGTGCGGTACCTCGCTTCTGGGAGAAGGTTTACTCCGGTGTAAAGGAGAAGATACGCAATTCAAGTGCGGTACAGAGACTTCTAATGCACGACGCATTAAAGATAGGACGGGAATACAACGTCACATATCGTTTGAACGGTAAGAAACCGCCATTGGCATTGGAATTGAAGTACAGATTCTACGAAAAAACGATAATTTCGTTGCTGTTGCAGAATTTGGGATTGGAGCGCGGTAATTTCTTCCCGACAGCCGGTGCGGCAATTCCGAAGGAGGTTGAGGAGTTCGTACATTCGGCAGGTATTATGATGATTGCCGGTTATGGATTGACGGAAAGTACTGCCACTGTGTCGTGCGACCGCTGGACTCAGAAGATTACAATGGGCAGTGTGGGCCGTGTTTTGGACGGAGTAGAGGTTTCATTTGGTGAGAATAATGAAATTCTTTTGCGTGGTGACACGATAACGAAGGGTTATTATCGCAAGGCGGAGGTGACGGAGCGCAGTATTGATAAAGACGGCTGGTTCCACACAGGCGATGCCGGTTATATGAAGGACGGCGAACTGTATCTTACCGATCGCATAAAAGATCTTTTTAAGACGAGTAACGGTAAGTATATAGCGCCTCAACTTCTTGAAAGTAAATTGTCTGTGGACCGTTACATAGATCAAATAGTTATTATTGCTGATCAAAGGAAGTTTGTATCTGCTCTGATTATCCCGGAATATGACATATTGATGGAAGAGGCAAGGATACATCTGGGCAAGACGTTCTCTTCTCGGGCAGAGATGTGTGCAGATCCGGACATCAATAGAATGATGATGTTCCGTTTGGATACTTTGCAGCAGGAGTTTGCTCACTATGAGCAAGTGAAACGTATCACTTTGCTCCCCGAGCCGTTCTCTCTTGAGAAGGGTGAGCTGACCAATACGTTGAAGGTGAGAAGGCCTGTGCTGAATGAGAATTACAAGGAAATAATAGAAAAGATGTACGAAGAATAATCTTCGTTGGGAATAAGGTTGAGGTAAAAAGGTGATTACACAGGAACAACAGAAGGAGGTGCGTGACAGGGTAGAGGCTCTGAACCGCTACCTCAATATAGATGAAAAGAGAGTACAACTGGAGGAGGAACAGTTGCGCACGCAAGCACCCGGATTCTGGGATGACCAGAAGAAGGCTGAGGCTCAGATGAAACTGGTGAAGGGTATCGAGAAGTGGATAAAGGACTATGAGTCCGTTTCTGCTTTGGCAGACGAACTTGACCTCGCGGTGGATTTCTATAAGGAGAATCTTATCACGGAAGCAGAGGTTGACGAGAATTATCGCAAGGCACTCTCTGCTATAGAGGCTCTGGAACTCCGTAATATGCTGCGTCGCGAGGAAGATCAGATGGACGCTGTGCTCAAGATAAATTCCGGAGCGGGAGGCACGGAAGCACAGGACTGGGCTCAGCAGTTGATGCGTATGTATATGCGCTGGGCAGAGGAGAATAAATATAAGTGCAGGGTCGCCAACCTTCTTGAGGCCGATGATGCCGGTATCAAGTCATGCACGCTGGAGATAGAAGGTGCCCAGGCATACGGTTTCCTTAAGAGTGAAACGGGTGTGCACCGTCTGGTGCGTGTGTCGCCGTACAATGCGCAGGGCAAACGTATGACATCTTTTGCTTCCGTATTTGTCACTCCGCTGGTGGATGACAGTATAGAGGTGAATATTGAACCGGCCCGTATTTCTTGGGATACATTCCGTTCCAGTGGTGCCGGCGGTCAGAATGTAAATAAGGTGGAATCCGGTGTGCGCCTCCGTTATCAGTATAAAGACCCCTATACAGGCGAGGAGGAGGAAATCCTCATTGAGAATACTGAGACCCGCGACCAACCCAAGAATAAGGAAAATGCCCTGCGTCTGCTTCGTTCAATGCTGTATGACAAGGAACTGAAGCATCGTATGGCTGAGCAGGCAAAGGTGGAGGCGGGTAAGATGAAGATAGAATGGGGTTCGCAGATACGAAGTTACGTATTTGACGACCGACGTGTAAAAGATCATCGCACGGGTTATCAGACATCTGATGTTGGCGGTGTGATGGATGGCAAGATAGACGCATTCATCAAAGCTTATTTGATGGAGTTCGGCGGAGAGTAAAATGGCTTATTTGGAGATAGAGCGCAAATTCCTTGTGAAGGGCGAGTATAAGAGTCTTGCCTTCGAGGTGACGCGTATCAAGCAGGGATACATCGCTTCCGGAAACGGTCGTACGGTGCGTGTGCGCATACGTGGCAACAAGGGTTGTCTGACAATAAAAGGTCCCAGCGATTCTAGGGGATTGGGACGTTTCGAATGGGAGAAGGAGATATCCGTAGAAGAGGCTGAAGCTCTGCTGACTGTTGCTGAACCGGGTATTATATCTAAATCCCGTTACCTTGTCAGGGCCGATGACGGACATGTGTGGGAAGTAGACGAATTTTATGGGGAGAATGAGGGACTCACGATGGCGGAGATAGAACTCAAAAGCGAGAATGAACCGTTCAGTCTGCCCCCGTTCATCGGCCGTGAAGTCACGGGCGACAGACGATTCTATAACAGTCACATGAGAAAGAATCCATACCGGCTATGGAAGCAAGACATCAATTTGGAAGCCGATTAGGTGTGATTCTGGCATCTGTGGGCAGCGCTGTGGGATTGGGCAATGTGTGGCGCTTCCCAATGGAGGCAGGTCGTGGCGGCGGTGCCGCTTTTATTCTTGTATATGTAATTTTTGTCCTGATATTGGCTCTTCCTGTGATGTGTTCGGAATTCGTTGTGGGAAGAAAGGGACGGGCCAATGCGGCAGACAGTTTCAAGCGTCTGGCTCCCAACGGTTCCTGGTCCATGGTTGGCTACATGGGAGTGTTGGCCGGTTTTCTTATATTGAGCTTTTATATAGTGGTGGCGGCCTGGACGCTCTACTATACGGTGGAGAGCCTTCGTGGTACACTTATTGGCGAGCATGATTTCAATCTGTTTTATTCGGATTTCTCCACCGATACATGGCATCCTTTATTGTATGTATTCCTGTTTCTTGTGGCGAATACGGTTATTGTTGCTGGTGGCGTGCAAAAGGGTATTGAGCGCTGCTCCAAATGGATGATGCCCCTGTTGTTTCTGATAATAGTGACTCTGGCGTGCTTTTCACTTTCTTTGCCGGGAGCGTCCGAAGGTGTGAGATTCCTGCTATATCCGGATTTCTCAAAGTTGACGATAGGAGTGGTGCTGTCCGCTATGGGACAGGCATTTTTCTCGTTGTCTGTGGGAATAGGATGTCTGGCCACTTATGCTTCTTATTTCAAGAGAGATGTGGACTTGATACGTTCCTCTTTTGTGATTTGCTTGCTGGACACGTGTGTCGCGGTGGTGAGCGGTATCGTCATTTTCCCAGTGGTGTTCAGTATTGGTGCCAGTGTGGATGCGGGGCCGGGGCTCGTTTTTATCACTTTGCCCCACATATTTAATTTGGTGTTGGGGTCGTCTCCCGTAGCCAATTATCTCTTCTCGGCGCTGTTTTATATTCTCCTGCTGGTGGCAGCGCTGACGAGTTCTGTTTCCATGCATGAGATGGTGACTGCTTTGGTGCATGAGAAGTTTCGTCTGAAACGTCCACAGGCATCGGTTATTGTGGCTGTTGCCGTGATGGTGTGTGCAGCGGCGTGCTCGTTGTCCTTCGGGGCGTGGAAGGATGTGACTGTCTTCGGAATGGTTTTTTTCGCATTGTTCGATTTCGTTACGGCAAAGTTTATGATGCCCATTGGAGGACTGTGCTTCTGCGTATTTGTTTCGTGGGTGATGAAACGCTCTGTCGTAGAGAACGAATTGTGCGGAAGCAGATCCTCCAGAACGAGACGCGTAATAGTTTCTGTAGTCTACTTTTTCATGCGGGCGGTGGCTCCGCTTTGCCTATTGGGCGTATTCTTTTACGAACTGTTCGGCCGTTAACGCCTCGCCGGGCTTTATTTCACGTTGTCGCGTATAAAGTCGGCGCACTGTTCCATAAGCCATTTTGGCGTGGATGTGGCTCCGCAGATTCCTACGCTTTCCTTGCCCTCAAACCATCTGAGGTCTATTTCCTGAGCGCTGTCCACCAAATAGCTCGACGGATTGATGCGCTTGCATTCTGAGAAAAGTACGCGTCCGTTGCTCGATTTCCGTCCGGACACAAACAAGATGACATCGTGACGTGCGGCAAACTGCTGGATGTGCGGCATGCGGTTTGCCACTTGTCGGCAGATGGTGTCGGCAAATGTGAATGTCGCATCCGGGGAAATGTGCGACTTGATGTATTCTACAATCTGCAGGAATGTGGCCAGCGACTTCGTTGTCTGGCTGTAGAGTGAGACGTCTCGGGTGAAGTCCAGATGCATGGCGTCCTCCATGCTCTCGATGACGATGGCTGTGCCCTCGGTCTGTCCTACGAGTCCAAGTACTTCCGCATGTCCCGGTTTGCCGAAGATGACGATTTGTTTATTACAGGGAGACGATGTCTCGTATTCTTCACGGATGCGCTTCTGCAGATTGAGCACCACGGGGCAGGAGGCATCTATCAGCGTGATGTCGTTCTCCCGTGCTTTCTGGTATGTTGATGGTGGTTCGCCGTGAGCGCGGAGCAGCACCTTGACATTGTGCAACTGTTCGAAGGCTTCGTGGTCGATGGTCTTCAGGCCCAGATGCTCCAGACGGGAACATTCCTTGCCGTTGTGCACGATGTCACCGAGGCAGTAGAGCACCTCGCCGTTTTTCAGCTCCTCTTCGGCTTTCGTGATGGCCCGTGTCACCCCGTGACAGAATCCGCTGCCTTCGTCGATCTCAATCTTCATTCCTTACTCGAGCGTTGCCACGGCCAGAGCACCGTGCAGCCAGGCCATCTGTTCTTCGCGTGTCATGTGGCTGTTGTCCAGCACGACGGCATCTTCGGCCTGTCGCAGGGGACTTATCTCGCGTGTGGAGTCGATGCGGTCGCGCTCCTTCACGTTGTGTAGTACATCCTCGAAACTGACCTTTTGGCCCTTGCTGATGAGTTCGTCGTAGCGGCGTTGGGCACGCACTTCGGGATCTGCGGTGACAAACACCTTCAGTTCAGCGTCGGGGAACACCACGGTGCCGATATCGCGTCCGTCCAGTATCACACCCTTGGCTTCTCCCATCAGTCTCTGCAGGTCCACCATTGCTTGGCGCACGAAACCGAGAGTGGCTATCGGACTCACGTTGGACGATACCTCGAGGGTACGTATCTCATCCTCCACACATTCGCCGTTGAGATAGGTCTCAAGGCGCTGCTTCTCAGTGTTGTACACGAACATTATCATAATATTGACGATGTCTGCCTCGAGAGCTTTTTTGTCGATGTTTCCGTCTGCGGCGATGTATCCTTTACGCATGGCGTAGAGCGTCACAGCCCTGTACATGGCACCTGTGTCGATGTAAACGTAACCGATTTCGCGTGCCAGTTGTTTTGCCATAGTACTCTTGCCGCAGGAGGAGAACCCGTCCATGGCTATTGTTATTTTTTTCATATCAGATGTGTATGTGCTGTTATTGTTTGTTGAAATTATACGATAGCGATACGCAGATGGAATTTGTGCTCACATGCTGTTTCGACCATGCAAGTCCTACCTTGAAACGTTTGATGTCGACACCGGCTCCCAACGACAGACCGGCGGCGTGCGAAGAACCTCCGGCCTTCATTTCGTATGCCCTGCGGAAATTGTATCCGAGGGCCAACCAGATATATTTTGTCGGGAATACGTCCAAACCCAGTGCGAAGTGATTCATGAAGATGGTGAATCCGCCCACTTCCTCTCCTGTGGAGTTGAAGTAGTAGTCGTGCGCCCAGTGGTTGATGTCAAACATTGTCACGGTGATTCTTGCCGGCAGACGTCCCAGTCCCTTGGAGAATCCCAGTTTGAGATTTATGGGGAGCCTCTCGTGCGTTTCGCCGAAAGCCTTCACCTGTGCTCCCAGATTGGTCACCGCCGCCGATATTGAGAAGTCGCGCTCCTCGTCGTAGTAGTTGGCCGCGAGGTCCACGCAGAGACCAACGGAGGAGAACGAACCGTATTTGGAGTAGAGGAACTTACCCATTACGCCTCCCACCCAGCGGTCGGAGAGCGCGTAGCTGTAGCCGCCAGTGATATTGAGGTCGAGGGGCGACATCGTGCCCATCACTTCTCCCCATTCGTTTGTCTCCTTCACGCTGCCGTAGGATACGAACTGTGTGCCCACGCCCCAGCTGCCTCTTGTCCCTTGCGCCTGCACGTAGGCGGCGCTTCCCGTGTGTGTACCTCTCATATAATTCATATAGTTGAGGTTTAGAGTGTGCGAGGAGGTGTTGGACAATGCCACGGGGTTAGTGAATATCATCGAGGCGTCATCCTCCACAGTGGAGATATTCTGTCCGCCGAGTGCCGTGGTGTGTGCGGATGAAGAGAGACTGAGGAAATTGAACACACTGCTACTTTCCTGAGCCAGAAGCCCGGAAAACGTGAAAATCATAAACCATAAGAGAATAAAAAGCCGTTTATGACTCATTGGTGTCCTATTTCGATGCCAAAGGTACTCTATTTTACTCCAATAACCGCCGTTGATGAAGAAAAATTGCCCCAACATGAAAAAAAAAGTCCTTATATGCGCCATTGAATCATAAAAAAGCACTATATTTGCCCTCGTGGATTGAAAAAAATGAAAAAAAACATACCATGGAAGCAGTTCAAGTAAACGAAAACTTAGACTTGAGAGGGCAGAAGTCAACAGGCATCCTTATCGGTTATGTCCTGACACTTGCTCTTATGTTTTGTGCCTTTGAGTTGACACAGCGCGATCCTGAGAAGGTGATTGAAGAGGAGAAAATTTATGAGATGGCTTTTGAGGAGGACATGATTCCCATCACTCAGCAGCAGGAAGTAGTGGCTCCTCCTCCAGCAGCAGCTCCTAAGGTGGCTGAAATCATCAACATCGTTGACAACGAGTCAGAGCTCCCCGAAGAGGAGGTTGAAACCAGTGAGGAGGTCAACCAGGCCATCACCACTGTTGTCGGCACGGGTTCTCCCTCTGCTGTTGCCACAGGTCCCGTAGGTCCCATTGTGGAGGCTGTGGACGACGACCGCATCTTCGACGTCGTTGAGGAGAACGCCCAGTTCCCCGGCGGTGACGAGGCTTGTATGAAGTGGCTCCGCGACCACATCAAGTATCCCAGCATCTGTCAGGAGCAGGGTGTGCAGGGTCGTGTCATCGTGAGCTTCGTGGTGAACCGTGACGGTTCTATCGTGGATGCCAAGGTGATGCGCTCTCCCGACCAGCATCTCTCCGACGAGGCTCTTCGCGTGGTGAACGCCATGCCTAAGTGGAAACCCGCCCGCCAGGGCAACAGGACAGTGCGTTCGCGCTTCAACCTGCCTGTAATGTTCCGTCTTGGATAACGAGATATGTATAAAAGTCATGAAATAATCGAGAAGGTGAACCAGGCTTTGGTTCACCTTTCTTTTGATAGGCAGCCGACGGGTCTCTACGACCCCATCCGCTATGTCCTCTCCCTTGGCGGCAAGCGCATACGTCCCGTGCTGATGCTCATGTCCTATAATCTATATAAAAAGGATATAGAGACGTGCATGCCGGCGGCGCTGGGTCTGGAGGTGTACCATAACTACACGCTTCTCCACGACGATCTGATGGACAGAGCGGAGGTGCGCCGCGGCAAGCCCTGTGTGCACAAGAAGTGGGATGACAATACCGCCATCCTTTCCGGCGACTCCATGCTCGTGCTGGCTTTCCAGATGATGCAGCAGTGTGACGCCTCTGTGCTCGCGCCCCTGCTCTCCTCTTTCACGGAGACGGCTCTTGAGATAGGCGAGGGGCAGCAGATGGATATGGAGTTCGAGTCGCGCCTCGATGTCACTGAGGACGAGTATATAGAGATGATACGCCTGAAGACCAGCGTGCTTCTTGCGTGCGCCACATCGCTCGGCGCCCTGCAAGCCGGTGCGAAGGAGGGCGATGTCAAGACGCTCTATTCCTTCGGCGAGAAGCTCGGCCTGGCATTCCAGTTGCAGGACGACCTGTTGGATGTCTACGGCGACTTTGCCACTTTCGGCAAGCGCATCGGCGGCGATATCCTTGAGAACAAGAAGACCTTCCTTCTCATCAACGCTTTTCAGATGGCAGGCGACGAGCAGCGGGCCGAATTGCTGCGTTGGCTTGAGACTTCGCCCTCCACAGCCGAGGGGGAGCAGGAGAAGATAGAGGCTGTCACCCGCCTCTACGACGAAATTGGCGTAAGACCTCTTGCGGAGCACCGTATCAACGAGTTCTTCCACGAGGCACGTATGGCGCTGGAGTCTCTCGTGCTGCCGCTGGAGAGGAAGCAGCCTCTCTGGGAGTTTGCCATGTCGCTGATGCAGCGTCAGTCATGACCGACACTCATTCCCATCTCTACGAATCGGAATTCGACGCCGACCGCGAAGATGTGCTCCTCAGAGCGCAGGCGGCAGGTGTCGCGCGCATGTTCCTTCCTAATATCAATGAGGAGAGCATTTCCCGTATGATGGCTCTTGTGGAGCGCTATCCCGGCTACTGTTTTCCTATGATGGGTCTCCATCCCGAGGATGTGAAGGCTGACTGGGAGGAGGTGCTCGGGCGTATGGAGCCGCAGCTTGACGGTATGTCGGCAGTGGGCGAGGTGGGTTTGGACTTCTATTGGGACGCCACCTTCCGCAAGGAGCAGATGCAGGCCTTTGAACATCAGGCGGAGTGGGCGAGGGAGCGCTCTCTTCCCCTTGTCATCCACCAGCGAAAGGCGGAGAGCGAGGTGTTCGAGGTGCTGTCGCGCTTTCCCAAGGATTCGCTCAGCGGCATCTTCCATTGCTTCTCGGGCAGTGTGGAGACGGCGCGTCGCGTGCTTGCCTGCGGACATTTCTATTTCGGTATCGGCGGGGTGGTGACGTTCAAGAATGCGAAACTTGGGGCCGTGCTCCGCGAGGCTGTGCCCCTGAGCCGTGTGGTGCTCGAGACCGACTGTCCCTACCTCTCTCCGGTGCCTCACAGAGGGGAGCGCAACGAGAGTTCCTACCTCACTTTTGTGCGCGACAAACTGAGTGATATTTACGAGGTGAGTCCGGAGGAGGTTGAGAGGGTTACGGATGACAATGTTTTAAGGCTTTTTTGCATGTAATGCCCCCGGAAAGGGCATTTTAAGAGAAAAAAAGACGCAACTTCCGCTTTTTTTGCGATAAAGATGATGTTTATTAAGAAAAAAAAGGTATTTTTGTAGCCGAATTTGTGTGCAGTGGCACAATGGAGAGATGCTCGAGTGGCTTAAGAGGCACGCCTGGAAAGCGTGTATACGTCAAAAGCGTATCGGGGGTTCGAATCCCCCTCTCTCCGCAGAAGAATAATAAAACTGATTAAATAAATACTAAGAAAAACCAATAATTAACCTAAAAATTTTAAAAGCGATGAAAAAGTTATTTGCAATTGTTGCATTGGTAGCTGCTTGCTCTTTCGCCATGACGCAGAGCGTTGTAGCCCAGGATGAAGAGGCAGCTGTTGAGGCTGTTGACACTGCTGCTGTGGAAGAAGCAGACAGTGCTGCTGTAGAAGAGGCTGCTCCCGTTGAGGAGGAGGTTGCTATTGTAGAGGAAGAGAGCGAGGGTATCCACAAGGCTCTGAAGACAAAGTTCATCGAGGGTGGTGCCGACTTCATGTCTCTCGTTGCTATCGCATTAGTATTGGGTCTGGCATTCTGCATTGAGCGTGTTATCTACCTCTCTCTGGCTCAGATCAACACCCGCAAGTTCACCGCTGAGCTGGCCGACCTCGTAGGTGCTGGTAAGGTGGAAGAGGCTATCAAGTATGCTGCTGCTACCCGCGGTCCCGTGGCTCAGGTAAGCCGCAAGGCTCTGGAGTGCCTCAACTCAAAGGACCAGAACGACATTGCAACAATCGAGCGTACCATCAATATGGAGGCTGAGGTGCAGGGTTCTTATCTTGAGGAGAACTGCTCTTGGATCACCCTCTTCATTGCCATGGCTCCTTCTTTGGGATTCCTTGGTACTGTGATCGGTATGGTCATGGCCTTCGACCAGATTCAGAAGGCAGGTGATATTAGCCCGACAGTCGTTGCCGGCGGTATGAAGGTCGCCCTTATTACCACCATCTTCGGTATCGTGGTTGCCCTGATTCTTCAGGTATTCTACAACTTCATCCTAGCTCGTGTAGAGGCTCTCACTGGTAACATGGAGGAGGCTGCTCAGGAGTTGCTTGTGATGTGTGTTAAGAGCGATAAGTGCCAGAAGTAAAAACGTAAAGCCATGAAAATTCAGTTTATTTCGAAATACGCGATGCTGGGCGTCATCGGTGTCAGCGCCGTCGTATTCCTCCTGTTCTTCTTCGTAGGATGGGATGATGAGTACGTAGGCGATTTCGTGGCTCCTATGTTCACCAGCTTGCTGCTGTTCCTTATGTATGCCTGCGTGCTGCTGACTGCCGGCCTCACTGTATGGTCCGTAGTTAAGACGGCTCAGAGCAACAAGGGAGTGGATTCTGCCAGCTACACAGGTGTTCCTGGCGGTAAGATTATGATGTTCACTTGCGGTATCACCATCGTGAGCCTCCTCGTAGGAGCTCTGCTGGGTATCGGTGAGGAAGACTTCCGCGCTGCCGACGGCACCATCACCACCGGCGGTTGGGTGACTGTGGTGGATATGTTCATCTGGAGCATGTATATCCTCACTCTCGTTGCCATCGTGGCTATCTGTGTCACCATGAGCGGCTATCTCACAAAGAGTGCAACAAAGAAGTAAGAGAACGTTCACAATACATCGTATTAGTCTAAAAACCAAAGAAAGACATGGCAAAGAAGAAAAAGAAACTGCCAGGCTTGAACACCAGTTCAACAGCTGACATCTCCTTCATGCTGCTGATCTTCTTCTTGGTGACCACGAGTATGGACACAGATACGGGTCTTGCCCGTCGTCTGCCCCAGCCCCCCGACAAGGACCAGGAAGACGCTCAGATCGATGTCAAGGAACGTAATGTGATGAATGTGCGTATCAACGCAGCAGGTCAGTTGTGGTGCAAGGTGGGCAATATCAGCGATTACATCGCTCTTGAGCAGCTCAAGCCTTTGGCCAAGGATTTTATCGACAACCCCACCAATTCCAGCAAACTGCCGGAGAAGTCGGGTAAGGAGATAGACCTTCTGGGTGCCTGTGCTGTCACCGACAAGCACGTGATATCAGTGCAGACCGACCGCGGTACGCCATACGACGTATATTTCCAGGTGCAGAACGAACTCGTGGCAGCTTACAACGAGCTGCGTGACGAATTGTCGAAGCGTAAGTTCGGTCGTCTGTATCAGAATCTCACCGACGAGCAGCAGGTGGCTATCCGTGCCTACTACCCGCAGAAGATTTCTGAGGCTGAACCTAAAAACTATGGAGGAAACTAATCATGGGATTCAAGAAAAAAGCGAGTCGTGAAATGCCTGAGATGAACACCTCATCTCTCCCTGACTTGATCTTCACCATCTTGTTCTTCTTCATGATTGTTACCACGATGCGTGAAGTGACCCTCAAGGTCAAGTTCACGACACCTCAGGGTACAGAACTGGAGAAGCTCGGTAAGAAGAGCACTGTATCGTTCATCTACATCGGTCCCCCAACTGACGCTCTGCGTGCTCAGATGGGTTCCGGCACACGTATTCAGCTCAACGACCGTTATGCTGAGGCCCGCGAGGTTATGGACTTTGTCGCCCAGGAGCGTCAGGGCATGACCAACCAGGCAGAGCAGACCATCTCCATCAAGGCTGACGTGCGCACTCAGATGGGTTACATCACCGACGTGAAGGAAGTGCTCCGTAAGTCGTGGGCACTGCGTATCAACTATTCTGCCACTCACCGCAACTAACTGCGGCAGAGTGGGGCATACCTCAACACAGCAACGGCTCGCCAAGCAGGCGGGCCGTTGTTAGTTAATAGTGAAGAGTGAAAAGTTAATAGTTCTTGTTTTTGTGCCAAAAAGTCAAAGGCCTAAAGACAAAAGTAACAACTGGTCTACTTGTTTACTTATCAACTTGTCTACTTTACAATTATTTTTCGTATCTTTGCACAAAGAGAAGTGTATAAATGTCTATAAATTCACACCTTGTCAACTAAATACAATATGAAAAAGATAGTTGCCTGTATGACGGCACTCGTGATGTGTCTCGGTATGACGGCACAGCAGCTGCCCTACCAGAATCCCGACCTCTCCGCACGCGAACGTGCCGAGGACCTGTGCAAACGCCTGACGCTGGTGGAGAAAGCCCAGCTGATGATGGACGAGTCGCCCGCCATACCGCGACTGGGTATCAAGAAATTCTACTGGTGGAGCGAAGCGCTGCACGGCGCAGCCAACCAGACAAATGTCACCGTATTCCCGGAGCCCGTGGGAATGGCCTCGTCGTTCAATCCTGACCTGCTGTATAAGGTATTCGACATAGCCAGCACAGAACAGCGTGCACAATACCACCATCGCATGGATAATGGCGGAGAGGACGAGAAGTTCCACAGCTTGAGCGTGTGGACACCCAACGTGAACATCTTTCGCGACCCGCGCTGGGGACGCGGTCAGGAGACCTACGGCGAGGACCCTTATCTGAGCGGCGTCATGGGTGCGCAGGTGGTGAGAGGACTGCAGGGCCCCGAGACGGCGAAATACCGCAAGCTGTGGGCCTGCGCCAAGCACTATGCCGTGCACAGCGGACCGGAATACACACGCCACACGGCAAACATCAACGATGTGTCGCTGCGCGACCTGGAGGAGACATATCTGCCTGCCTTCAAGGTGCTGGTGCAGGATGCCAAGGTGCGCGAGGTGATGTGCGCCTACCAGCGTCTCGATGATGAACCCTGCTGCGGCAACACACGTCTGCTGCAGCAGATACTGCGTGACGAGTGGGGTTTCCAGTATCTGGTGGTGAGCGACTGCGGTGCTGTGAGCGACTTCTACCAGAACCACAAGACGTCGAGCGACGCCGTACATGCTGCAGCCGTGGGTACGAGAGCCGGTACGGATGTGGAGTGCGGTTTCGGTTATGTGTATAAGAGCATTCCCGAGGCTGTGCGCCGCGGTCTGATGACGGAGGAGGATGTGGACAAGCACGTGGTGCGTCTCTTGGAGGGACGCTTCGATTTGGGCGAGATGGACAATCCCTCGCTGGTGGAATGGTCGAAGATACCCTACTCGGCAATGTCAACGAAGGAGAGCGCGCAGACATCGCTCGAGATGGCCCGCCAGAGTATTGTGCTGCTGCAGAACAAGGGCGGCGTGCTGCCCCTGAAGGCCGGTAAGGGGCGCATCGCCGTGATAGGTCCCAATGCCGACAACAAACCGATGATGTGGGGCAACTATAACGGTACGCCCAACCACACAGTGAGCATACTCGACGGCATCTGCGATAAACTGAAGTTGAAGAGAGAAAAGGTGGCAGGCGGCAAGCCCTCCGGCGGCAAGCTGGTGTATATGCCCGGCTGCGATTTTGTGGACAGCATGGTGAAGGAGGAACTGCTCTCCAGTGCCTGCCAGATGGGCGGTAGGAAGGGGCTGCGCGGTATGTTTTGGAACAACACCGAGATGTCGGGCACACCTGTCACCACACAGTACTATACAAGTCCGGTGGCTGTGACAACAGCCGGTATGCACAACTTTGCACCCGGCGTGGAACTGGCTGACTTCTCCGCACGCTACGAGACACAGTTCACACCCCGCGAGGCCGGTGAATACGTGGTGAGCGTGGAGGGTACGGGCCACTATGAGGTGTATGTGGACGGAAAGCGCAAGCAGCGTCTGCACAGCTGGCGCACCACACCCACGCGTACCGTCATCGATGCCGAGGCCGCTCGCACGTACAATATAGAGGTGCGTTACCAGTATGTGAAGACATGGGGCAGCGACATAAAAATAAATGTGGCAAAGGAAATGCCCATCGACTACCAGAAGATTATAGCACAGCTGGACGGCGTGGAGACGGTGATTTTCGTGGGCGGTATCTCACCGGCACTGGAAGGCGAGGAGATGCCCGTGAATGTGGAGGGTTTCCGCGGCGGCGACCGTACGAATATCGAAATGCCAGCCGTGCAGCGCAATTTCCTGCGCGCCCTGAAAGATGCCGGCAAGAAGGTGGTGCTGGTCAACTGTTCCGGTTCGGCCATCGCCCTGCAGCCCGAAACGGAGAGCTGCGATGCCATACTGCAGGTGTGGTATGCCGGTCAGGAGGGCGGAACGGCTGTCGCCGACGTGCTCTTCGGCAACTGCAACCCCAGCGGCAAACTGTCCGTGACATTCTACAAGTCCACGGAGCAGTTGCCTGACTATGAGGACTATTCGATGAAGGGACGCACCTACCGCTACTTCTCCGACGCCCTGTTCCCCTTCGGCTACGGACTCAGTTACACGCAGTTTGAGATGGGAGAGGCAAAACTGGACGACTCGGGATTCCGGATTCAGGACCCGACGTCTGCCGTCCGCCTCACCGTCCCTGTGACCAACAAGGGACTGCGCGACGGTACGGAAGTGGTTCAGGTGTATATCCGCGACATGCAGGATGAGGATGGTCCGCTGCGTTCGCTGCGCGCCTTCCGTCGTGTTGACGTCAAGGCCGGACAGACGGTGGATGCCGTGATGACACTCACGCCGGCTTCCTTTGCACTCTTCGACGTGAAGACAAATACGATGCATGCCCACTCGGGACGCTATCAGCTGTTCTACGGCAACAGTTCGCGCCAGGAGGACCTGAAGACGCTGGAAGTGGAACTGAAGTGAGAGAATAAGGAAAATATATGGGTAAGAGCAAGAGTATTGTCATCATTGCCGTCATCTACCTGCTGGCGACGGTGGCAGGAGGCATCGCCTTCGTGAATCTGGAGGCGGCGGTGGGTGAACTGTGGGCTGTGTTCGCTGCTGACGTTGTGGCCACCGTCATTGTGTGGGGCTTCGGACTGCTCTACAGGAATGTGTCCGTGTATGACCCCTACTGGAGTGTGGCGCCGCCTGTGATATTCACGGCGTGGGTGTCGCACAAGGGAATGTTCACACTGCCGGTGCTGCTGCTCCTCATTGCCGTGTGGTACTGGGGCATACGTCTTACGTGCAACTGGGCATACACTTTCCACGGGATGACCCATGAGGACTGGCGCTACACGACTTACCGCCGGACACAGCCTCCCGTGCTCTTCGCGCTGACCAACTTCTTCGGACTGAATATGATGCCCACGGTGCTGGTTTTCATGGCGATGCTGCCCGGTTTTGAATTGTTCGGCAGTGACGTTACGGTCAATATCGTTATGTGGGCGGGTTTCGTGATATGCCTTGCTGCTGCCACGATACAGTTGGTGGCCGACACGCAGATACACCGTTTCCGCGAGGAGCATCCGGGACTGTACTGCAACGTTGGACTCTGGCGCAAGGGCAGGCATCCGAACTACTTCGGCGAGATACTGATGTGGTGGGGCGTATGGGTGATGTATGCCTCGCAGGGTGTTGTTGACTGGCGCCTCGCAGGTCCCGTGGCGATAACAGCGCTCTTCCTGCTGGTAAGCATTCCGCTGATGGAGCGGCGGCAGAGACAGAGCAAACCCGGATATGAGGAGTACCGGAAACGTACGAGAATGCTGATCTGAAACCGCTGATATATCCGCTTGCAGAAAAAAACGCGCTGCAAGTGCATAATTCTTCCTGGAATAGTCCTCTTTGCCGCGGATTTTTTTATAATTTTGCCGTGCAGAGAATGTAATCTAGCAGTAGTAAAGGAAATAAAAGAAAGAAGTACGGTGTCGAACAGAGTTGTTGTGACCGGTATCGGTATATGGTCGTGCATCGGGACGGATGTAAATGACGTGTCTTTTCCTGGTGTGGAGGACTGTATCTGTGTTGCCGGGAAGCACCCTGTGCTGGGCAACATACTGAAGCTGCTGGTGAAGTACAGCCCGGAGCAGAACTTCGACAAGAGGGCGCTTGCCCGGTTTATCAATGAGACGCTGGAGACGTACAAAGTGCCGCAGCGTTACGAACTTGTGGAGCAAATCAGGACGACCGGCAACGGCCAGAAAGACCGTAAATCGTACCGGGAGGAGTAGCGGCTAATCTGTGCTTCCCCAGACACTGTGTGTTATTTTGTTGCAATAAGTCAAAGAACGCTTTTGAAATTTCGCTGCAAAGATACGACATTGAAAAAGCGAAATGTCACAAATGCGTTGTAACGGACTGATAATGTGAAAGAAATTTTTAAATCTGCAAATCCGTAAATCGCATTCCGGGATTATGGGACTTTGGGACAGCTTTTATGTGTGTGTGTATTCTAATTTACGGGCAGACGTTTGATAAGGTAAGTGCGTGTACACACAAAAGTCCTAGTGTGTTAACCAAGTGTGTTAACCAAGTAAGTGTTTCTTTTCTTGTCTGCTCTTTTCTTTATATAGGGGGTGCAGGGGGGATAGGCTTTCTTTTCTCTCTTTCTTTTCTTTTTTGTCCCAAAATCTTAAATTCTCATTTCAGAAAAAAGTCAAGATTGACAGGGCAAGAGCGCAGACTACTCATTTATTTTTACAAGAGTGTGGTCTTCTTCCGCAGTTCCGCAGGCGCACTGAACACTCTGAGGCCACTCTGAGAACAGTCTGAGAACACTCTGAACCGTCTTCACTAATTTGTAAGCTGTTGATAATCAAGATGCGTTTTCTGCATTTTCTTCAAGAGAAACACGAAAAAAGCGTGCAGAACATAGTAATTTTATTTTACAAGTGTAAAATCATCGAATCGGACAATCGGATTGACTAATTTTGTGCCATCAAAGACTTTTTATGCCATTTGAAGAAAAAAAATGCACGGGGGGGATAATATGCAAAATAAATCGTATCTTTGCCCCTGATTTTGAATCAGTAATGCGATAATTATGAAAAACATTATGAAGAACACAGTCATCACAGCACTACTCGCCGTCGTTTCCCTGTCTCTCCCGGCACAGGAAGAGAAAGCCGGATGGCTGTGGGAAATCAGCGGTAACGGCCTGAAACAGACCTCCTATCTCTTCGGCACCTGTCACGGAGAAGGACACAACTTCACGCGGGAAGAAGTGTTCGGCATCAGCGGTCTGCAGAATGCCTTCGACCGAAGCGAGGCCGTAGTCTTTGAGCAAGACTATGGTTCGAATCAAGGACCCAGTGAAGAAGACCTGAAGTTTCAGCGCTGGATGGTGGAACTGCTTCGCAATCCCGGTCCGGAATGGATGATGCCCGAAGGCAGCGACTACAGACAGCTCTACGACGACAGCACACACTTTCACATGGTAGACAGCATCCTGACCACCAGATTCCAGGACAGCGAATACTGGAAAAAGACGCCGAAATACTGGCAAACCAAGATAGGAGTCGTCCTCTTTATCGGCACGCGTCAACGACAGACTGTGGATGGCGTTTTATATCAGGAAGCCGTCAAAAGCGATAAAGTGCGCGGCGGGCTGGAAGAAACGAAAGATATCTCCGGTGGACTCATTTCCACGTTCACCGACACGCCGGGCTTTGACAGCCTTTCCGTGAAAATGCAGGCCGACTCGCTCTACAGAGGGATTCGCGACCTGGTCAGCGGAAAAACAGGACGGATGATGCGCCGTTTCTACAAGGCCTATATCCAAAACGATACCTGCGCTTTTGCCAAGTTTTTGGCATCGGAGCCCGAAATGATTAAAGAAAACGAAAAAGACACGTTTTTGCTCAAGGGACGCAACGAAAACTGGATTCCTGTCATCCGGGAATACATCACACAGCGTCCCAGCCTGATTGCCGTCGGCTGCCGCCACCTGATGGGCCCCCAATCCGTCATCGCGTTGCTGCGCAAAGAGGGCTACAAAGTGGAACCGGTGCGTTAATTAGCGGCGGGCTTCACCTTGAACTCAGGATACTGGATGCGGGTGTGGTAGATCGTGCGCAGCTTGTCCTTGAGCACCTCCTTGGCGGCCTCAATGTCCTTGAAGGTGATGGGGCACTCGCGGAAATAACCGGCCTCCAGCTGGCCGTCGATAATCTTGTCGACAAGGGCATTGATGCTCTCCTCGGTGACCTCCTTGAGACTGCGGCTGGCGGCCTCCACGGCATCCGTCATCATGAGGATGGCCTGCTCGGCAGTAAACGGATTGGGGCCGGGATAGGTGAAGATGGCAGGGTCGATGACCTCGTCGGGATTCTTGTTGACGGCCTGTGTGTAGAAGAAACGGGCAATGCTGGTGCCGTGGTGGGTGGCGATGAAGTCCTTGATGACCGTCGGCAGACGGTGTTTGTCGGCCAGGGCAAGGCCCTCCTTCACATGTGAAATGATAATCTGGGCGCTCTGCGCATTCGTCAGGCGTGTGTGGGGATTGATGGTGTTCTGGTTTTCGGTGAAGAAGACGGGGTGGTGGAGCTTACCTATGTCATGATAGAGCGCACCCGTGCGCACGAGCTGGCTCTTGGCTCCGATGCGCCCTGCCACGGCGGCGCAGAGATTGGACACCTGTATGCTGTGCTGGAACGTGCCGGGAGCCTCCTCCGAGAGGCGGCGCAGCAGAGGATTGTTGGCATTGGAAAGCTCAAGCAGTGTGATGCTCGAGGTGAAGCCCAGGATGCGCTCGATGGGGAAGAGCAGCAGATAGACGATGAGCAGCAGCACGGCACTGCCGCAGATGGGTATGGAGTCCTGGAAGAATACGGTCTCGATGTCGTCGTAATAGCCCATGAGAAGATTCATGCTGCTGTTCATTATCAGCGATGAAATCAGCACTAATACCATAGTGCGGAGCAGTTCGCTGCGCTGTGTGAGGTCGCGCAGGGAGTAGATGGCCACAAGTCCGGCAATGCTTTCTGTGGCGATGAAGACCGAAGGATGCTCCACCACGGGACAGGTGGCGAACACCACCATGATATGGGTGACGAAGGCCGTGCGCGAGTCCATGAAGATACGCACGAAGATGGGCACCGTGGCAAAAGGTATGAGATAGGCCGAGATGTCGGTATGGGCGACAAGTGCGTACGCCATCAGGGGGAAGGCGACATACATGAGACAGATAAGATTGGCATAGCGCCATTTCTCAAGATAGTCGCTACGGAATTCGATGAAGTATGTCAGCAGGATGATGGTCCACAGCAGCACGTAGAAGATGTTGCCGCCGATACGCGTGAGACGCTCCTTCACGGTGAGCGTGTGGTTCTTTTCATAATGCTCCAGGGATGTCAGTATGGCATGGCGCCGGTCGTTGACAATCTCACCCTTGTCGATGATTTTCTGCCCGGCCATCACCTGACCCATATATGGCACCAGCATGGAGAGCACCTCGTGGCGCTGCTGCTCGCTCTTGGCCTCGTCGTAGATGAGGTTGGGCTTGATGAAGCGGTCCATGGAGTATTTTGATATGAGACTCGCGGGGTAGGGGCTGTCTTCGGAGGGTGCTGTCAGGGTTTTGTAGGCGGTCTTGCTGGAAAGGATGTCCTTTGCAGGGCGCACAGTGGAAACCTGTCCCTCGTAGATGCGTATGTTGTGGGTGTTGTCCTGCTGCAGACGCTCGTAGTCGGTGAGCGACATGACGCCGCGGCCGTATATATCCTGCAAGCGCTCCTCGAGGTACTGCTCCAGAGCGGCTGGAGACTGGAGTTCGGGCTGCATGCTGCGGAATGCCTCGCGGAAGGCCTCTATCTGGGTCTCCGCCACCTCGGCATTGTGCTGATAGTAGGGTTCGATGAGCCGTGTGAGACTGTCGCGCTCGTGGATAAGCTGCTCCTCGTTCTTTAGGATGGGGAAGGAGTCCTTGGCAAAGAGGGCCTCGCCGTCCCACGGTTCGCCGAGCTTGAAATTGTAGCCCACAAAACGTTCACGCGGCATGAACGCCACCAGTATGGCGGTGGTGATGATGACACCAGCCACGCGATAGAAATAGTCTTTCCACTCCCACTTGTGCTTATGGTTGTACCGTCCCATAGTCGTTTTCTGTATGTTTTGTGTGCAAAGATACAAAACTTTTGCGATATTGATGCCTAATGTTCTCTTATGGTTTGTGTTTTCACTTTTTTTTAGTACCTTTGCACGCAAAATGCTTTTTAAAATGACTGAAAGAAAAGTTCGTGTGCGATTTGCACCGAGTCCAACGGGGCCTCTTCATATAGGAGGTGTGCGCACCGCCCTGTACAACTACCTGTTTGCCCGCCAACACGGCGGCGACCTAATCTTCCGTATCGAGGATACGGACTCCGGACGCTTTGTGCCGGGTGCGGAGGAATATATCCTGGAGTCGTTCAAATGGCTTGGTATCCGGTTTGACGAAGGCGTCAGCTTCGGCGGTGACAAGGGTCCGTACCGTCAGTCGGAGCGCCGCGACATATACCGTGAGCATGTAAAACGACTTATTGACAACGGGACGGCATATCTGGCATTCGACACGCCGGAGGAGCTGGATGCCAAACGCAAGGAGGTGGAAAACTTCCAGTACGATGCCTCGACGCGCCTCGCGATGCGCAACTCATTGTCGATGAGCAGGGAGGAGGTGGATGCCCTGCTGGAATCCGGAGCACAGTATGTGGTGCGCTTTAAAGTGGAGCCCGGCGAGGAAATACACGTGGACGACCTCATACGCGGCGATGTGATGATTAACTCCAGCATATTGGACGACAAGGTGCTGTATAAGTCGGCAGACGACCTCCCCACATATCATCTGGCCAATATCGTGGACGACCATCTGATGGAGGTGACTCACGTGATAAGGGGTGAGGAGTGGCTGCCCAGCGCTCCGCTGCACGTATTGCTCTACAGGGCTTTCGGCTGGAGCGACACACAGCCGCAGTTTGCACACCTGCCGCTGCTCCTGAAGCCGGTGGGTAACGGTAAGCTCTCGAAGCGCGACGGCGACAAACTGGGATTCCCCGTATTCCCTCTGGAATGGCACGACCCCAAGTCGGGAGAGGTGTCCAGCGGATACAGGGAGAAGGGTTATCTTCCGGAGGCTGTAATCAATTTCCTCGCTCTGCTGGGATGGAACCCCGGCGAAGGGCACGATGAGATAATGAGTATGGAGGAGATGGTGAAGCTGTTCGACCTCACCAAGTGCAGCAAGAACGGAGCGAAGTTCGACTATGTCAAGGCTGCGTGGTTCAATCATCAGTATCTCATCCGCCAGAAAGACGAGGATTGGGTGCCGGCTTTCGACAGGCTGCTGAAGGAGCAAGGCATCGAGGCCACTGCAGAGCAGGAAGCCGAGGTGGTGCGTATGATGAAACTCAAGGTGGTGGAATACACGGACGGCGAGGGCGGAAAGAAGAAGCGCAATGTGTCGTTCGTGTCCGACCTGTGGCCCCTCACGGAATTCTTCTTCCGTGCTCCGAAGGAGTTCGACTGCGAGGACAAGTTCGTGCGCAAGAACTGGACAGAGAATGCGCCCGAGGAGATGACACGCTTTGCGGAGGTGCTCTCGACCGTGGAGGATTTCACTGTAGAGGGTATCAAGCAGGTGGTGGATCCGTGGGTGGAAGAGCAGGGGCTGAAGCCTTGGAACGCATGGCGAGTGTGTCTCGTGGGCAAGGGACAGGGCCCGGATATGTATGAACTGGCGGCATTCCTGGGAAAGGAAGAGACACTCAGCCGCATGTATTATGCCATAAAGACGCTATGATATCCACCATACTGTACAATCTTGGCATATACATCTACATATTAGGTGTGTTCGTAGCCTCGATATTCAACAAAAAGGCCCGTCTGATGATTAAAGGCCATTGGACAACTTTTCGCACGCTAAAGGAAAAGGTGGATCCGAAGGCTAAATACATATGGTTTCACGCAGCCTCGCTGGGTGAGTTTGAGCAGGGACGCCCGCTTATGGAGCGCTATCGCAGGGAGCACCCGGAATACAAGATACTGCTCACGTTCTTCTCTCCGTCGGGATACGAGGTGCGCAAGAACTACGACGGGGCGGACATCGTATGCTATCTGCCTTTCGACACTCCTGGCAATGTGCTGAGCTTTTTCTCATTAGTTCATCCGGTGGCTCTGTTCCTCATCAAATATGAGTTCTGGTGCAATTTCCTTGTGGGATGCGACCACAATAATGTTCCCATCTATAGCGTGAGCAGTATTTTCCGTCCGGAGAAGGTGTTCTTCCGCTGGTACGGATGGAGCTATGCATCTGCGCTGCGCCGCCGTATCACGCATTTCTTCGTGCAGGATCAGTTGTCGGCAGACATGTTGCACAAGATAGGTATCAAGAATAATGTCACAATCGTGGGCGACACGAGATTCGACAGAGTGCTCGACATACGCAAACAGGCGAAGGAGTTGCCGTTGGTTGAGCAGTTCAAGGACGGCAGGATGACCTTCGTGGCGGGCAGCAGTTGGGGGCCGGACGAGGATATGATTATACCGTATTTCAATAATCATCCCGAACTGAAACTGGTGTTGGCTCCGCACGTTATTGACGAAGAGCATCTCAGACAGATAGAGAGCAAACTGAACAGACCGTTCATCCGCTATACGGAGGCAGAGAAGGGCGAGGCAGACCTGACGAAGGTGGATTGCCTGATAGTGAACTGTTTCGGTTTGCTGTCGAGTATATACAGATACGGCGAGATAGCGTATGTAGGTGGCGGATTCGGAGTTGGTATACACAATGTTCCGGAGGCTGCCGTATATGGGGTGCCGGTGCTGTTCGGACCCAACAACAAGGGCTTCCGGGAGGCTCAGGACTTGCTGAAACTGGGCGGCTGTTTTGAGATAACGGACCAGCCGGTGTTCAACGCTTCGGTGGACAGACTCGTGACAGAGGACAAGTTCCGTTTGCGCAGAGGTGCTGTGGGACGTCGCTACATTGAGTCGAATGCCGGTGCGGCAGATACGATTTTTAAGCGCATAGGTACGAATTTCGTACGCTGACACCGCTTCTTTGCCGCCATACCATGAAATGAAAGAAGAAATCTTCCAAAACGCACTCAAAGGCGCTTCAAAGTGGGAACTTCAGCAAATGGAGGGATGCTCTGCAGCCGGTGTCAAGATTCCTTCGTGGGCATACATCGAGGGGCTGTGGTGGCCTGTGCGTCTGTCGATGGAGCAGTGTTCTTCGGAAGCGGCAGCCAGCTACAAGGCGAGTGTGGTGAAGGGATTTCCCCGAAGAGGAAAATTCGTGGATTTCACAGGAGGCTTTGGAGTGGATTTCTTTTTCATCGCACCTCATTTCAGCAAAGCTGTTTACGTGGAACAGAATGCAGAACTATGTCGGTTGGCGCGCCACAATTTCCCTCTCCTGAATCTGCGAAATACGACGGTGGTGGAAGGACGTATGGAAGATGTGTTCCCAGAGATAATAGGAGAGGACGCTTCTGATGTCGTGTGTCTCATCGATCCGGCAAGAAGAGATGCTGCAGGAAGAAAGATGGTGGGCCTGAAAGACTGCACACCGGATGTGACCGCTGTTGTGCCCCGACTTCTGGAAAAAGGTGCCGGAGTGATGCTAAAACTCTCTCCGATGCTTGACATAACGGCGGCGTTGCGCGAATTGCCCGGAGAATGGGGCGTGCACGCAGTGTCGGTGGACGGAGAGTGCAAGGAACTGCTTCTCGTGTCGGGCGGCAGGGAGATACATGCTGTGGATATACAGCACGACAAGGTGTCCGACTTCTGTCTGAATGACAAATCACAGTTGCAGCCGAGAACAAAATGGGCCGACAGGGTAGGAGCGAATCTCTATGAACCGTCTCCTTCTGTTCTGAAAGCCGGATTACAGGACGCTCTTCCCGGAGAAAAACTTTCAAAAGAGAGTCATCTCTTTACTTCAGACGAAAGAATGGAAAACTTCCCGGGACGTTCGTTCCGTGTGGATGGTGTGTCGGGATTCTCAAAGGCAGATGTAAAGAAACTGCTGGCGGGGGTGACGAAGGCGAATCTCACGGTGAGAGGCTTCCCGATGTCTGTGGCGCAGCTGCGCAAAAAACTGAACCTGCGGGAGGGCGGCGATGTATATCTCTTCGCGGCAACGTTGCAGGACAAATCACATGTACTGATAAAATGCACAAAGATATGAACAACTATTGTCTGATTCTTGCGGGTGGCAACGGCGAACGTCTGTGGCCGGTGTCACGTACTACCAAGCCAAAGCAATTTCTCGATCTCTTTGGGCGGGGACGCACGTTTTTGCAACAGACCTACGACAGAATGGCGCGTTTCATGCCGAAGGAGCGCATCTTTGTCTCCACCAACGTGCAATATCTTGACATTGTGCACGAGCAGCTGCCGGAAGTGGATGATTTCCACATTCTTGAAGAACCGGTGCGCCGCGGAACTGTGGCGGCAGTGGCCTGGGGGGCGGTATTTATATCGAAATTGGATAAGGATGCGTGTATGATGGTGACGCCCTCCGATCACCTCATATTCGATGAGACAGCATTTGCGGAGGATATATTAAAAGGCTTTGAGTTTGCATCCCGTGAGAAATCGATGCTCGTAATGGGTGTGCGTCCGTCTTGCCCCGATACAGCCTACGGATATATCCAGAAAGGAGAACCCACAGGGACGGAAGGCATCACACATCTCAAGACATTCACGGAAAAACCGCAGAAGGAGTTTGCTGAGATATTTATCCGTGAGGGGGATTTTCTGTGGAATGCAGGTATACATTTCTTCCCGGTGAGTTCGATGCTGGATTTGCTCTACAGTATTTTGCCGGAATATCAGATGGAGATACCCCGTATGGTGGAGGCAGCGGCATCTGACGACGGAAAACTGGTGCCGGAATTCTTTGAGGTGCTGCCCAATCTTTCTCTGGATGCTGATCTGCTGGAGCGAACGGAGAATGTATATGTTCAGGAGGGACGTTTCGGATGGGCAGATCTGGGCACGTGGACATCGTTGCACGACTATGTGATGGGCGACACAAAAGGGAATGTGCTTCTGGACACTCAGGCACATCTCTATGACTGCGAAGACACCGTGATACGTCTTCCAAAGGGAAGGCAGGCCGTGGTGAAAGGTCTGAAGGGCTATGTCGTGGCGGAAGAGGGGGAGTTCCTAATGATATGTCCGACAAGTGATGTGGCAGCCATGCGTAAAATGCATACTGACGCGAAGTTTGCGCTGTGAGATAAAAAAGGAGAACTGAAGGGAACGAAAATGCTCGCCCGTCAGCCGTTATTCGTCTTTATTTTGTACCTTTGCACCCATGACACTGAATCTGATAGCTGCAGTTGCAGAGAATTTGGCAATAGGATATCAAAACAAGCTGATATACTGGTTGCCTGACGACTTAAAGCGTTTTAAGGCTCTCACTACGGGACACACCATAGTGATGGGTCGCAAGACTTTTGAGAGTCTCCCGAAAGGAGCTTTGCCCAATCGCCGTAATGTGGTGCTGACAAGACAGACAGAGGCACGCGACCGTTTTGTGGGATGCGATGTGTACGCTTCACTAAAGGAGGCTCTTGCTTCTTGTGGCGAGGACGAGGAGGTTTTCGTGATAGGAGGAGAAAGTCTTTACAGGGAAACCCTTCCCCTGGCCGATAAACTGTATCTCACAGAAGTGGCAGACACCCCAGCGGAGGCGGATGCTTTCTTCCCGGAATATCACAGTCGTTTCCGTTGCGTCAATGAGGAGGCGCACGTAAAAGACGACAGACACAACTATAATTTCAAATTTACGGATTATGAAGCAGTATCTTGATCTGTTGCAACGTATATTGGACGAGGGAGTGGAGAAGAGCGACCGCACCGGTACGGGTACCGTGAGCATATTCGGTCATCAGATGCGTTTTAATCTTCAGGAGGGATTCCCTCTTCTGACAACAAAGAAGGTGCATCTGAAGAGTATTATCTACGAACTTCTGTGGTTCCTGCGCGGCGATACGAACGCTCACTGGCTACAGGAGCGGGGAGTGCGTATCTGGAATGAATGGGCAGATCCGGAAACAGGAGATCTCGGACATATATACGGCTATCAGTGGCGTTCGTGGCCGGATTATAACGGTGGATTCATCGACCAGATACAGAACGCTGTGGACACGATAAAGAACGACCCCAACTGCCGTCGTATTATTGTGAGCGCGTGGAATGTGGCAGATTTGCCCAATATGAATCTTCCACCATGCCACGCGTTCTTCCAGTTTTATGTGGCAGACGGGAAATTATCGCTCCAACTGTATCAGCGCTCGGCAGATACGTTTCTCGGTGTCCCTTTTAATATCGCATCTTATGCCCTGCTGTGTATGATGATGGCTCAGGTGTGCGGATTGGAACCGGGCGACTTCATTCATACTACCGGCGATACCCATATCTATCTTAATCATATGGAGCAGATTCATGAGCAGCTCAGTCGCACGCCCCGACCTCTTCCCCGTATGATTCTTAATCCCGATGTGAAAAACATATTCGACTTTAAATATGAAGACTTCCAATTGGAGGGCTATGACCCTTGGCCTGCTATTAAAGGCGTCGTTAGCGTGTAGTGTATTTTGTGTGAGCTCCGGTTTACGGGCAGCAAATGTGGTGGCTCAGGAAGGAGCCTGGTGTTGGTTCGCAGATCCGCGTGCAACGTACTATGAGAACGCAGCCGGTAGCGTGAAGGCTACGTATATAGGCTATATCGATGTTCACGGTAACGTTAAGGCTACCCAATACGATTGGTTGAAGCAGCGCAAGACAGACGTTCTTGTGCGCTCGTGTTTCCAGCCCGACGACCATAACAACCCAACATTCATCGTATTGCCGGATGAACGTGTGATGATATTTTACACGCGCCACACGGACGAGCCCAAGATATGGTATCGCATATCGAAAAAGCCCGGTGACATCAGTCAGTTGGGCGACGAGAAATATCTGGCTACGGCCAACAACACTACCTATCCTTCGCCCTTTATCCTGAGCGACGACCCGGAACACATCTACCTCTGCTGGCGAGGCATCAACTGGCATCCCACCATTGCGCGTCTCACAATGCCGGATGTCAATGATAACTGCGAGTTCGATTTCGGGCCGAAGCAGATTGTGCAGTCCACCGGCGCGCGTCCTTATGCCAAGTATCAGAGTAACGGAAAGGATAAAATTTATGTCTCGTACACGACAGGCCATCCGGACAACGAGATGCCCAACTGGCTTTATTTCAATGTGATTGATATTAATCATGGCAACGGCCCCGTCCTGCGTGACCTCAACGGTACGCAATTGAGCATAATCAACAATGGGGTGTTCAATGTCAGCAAAACAGATTCGTATGCCAGCAAGTATCCTGCCACCATTGTGGACAAAACAGCCAGCGTCCGTAACTGGGTGTGGCAAATCGCCCTTGATGCCGACGGGCATCCGGTCGTTGCCTATCCGCATATCGACGATGCCAAGACCTCGCACGTCTATTGGTATGCCCGTTGGAACGGCTCTTCTTGGAAAAACACCTGGGTGCAGTACGGAGGTCATGCATTCCATCAGAACTGGAACTCTACGGAGAAATGTTACAGCGGTGGTATGGCATTGGATCCCGAGAATATCAACGACCTCTATCTCAGTATTCCGACAACGAACGGTCAGTATAACAAGGAAGGCGTGTATGAGATATGGAAGTACACAATCGATGATGAGGGTAATGTGGCCGGTTCGGAGCAGATAACTTACAATTCTCCGAAAAACAATGCACGCCCATATGTCATACCCGGTACGAAAAACAGTCCCTTGAGACTGGTGTGGATGCAGGGCGACTACTATTATTGGATTGTGAAGCAGGGGTTCCCCTTGGGTTATCCCACTGCCATCCATAGTAATCATGCGTGGGAAGAAAGCGTCTCAGACCTCTCGTCGTATGAGATTGACTGCACTTGTCTGAAAGCAGACCGGACGCTGAATATGGCCATTGCCATGAATACGTCCCAGTACGAGGGCATCATCGTGAAATCCGCTGACGGAAACTTCAGTTATTCACTTGACGGCAGTTCGTCGTATCCGCAGCTGACAGTAAACGGTGTGTCTTACCGGAGCCAGAACCGCCTGCTCACGAGCGACGATTGGGCAACGCAGAGTTCGGGAACCAGCGGCGACAACCATCCCACCAAGATTCCGGCATGGGTGCTGACAATGACCTACGACGGACAGCAACTCATTGTCTACCGCAACGGCCTAGTGGACCAGGTGGTTGACATCGAGGGACTCGACTTTGACAATTTGCTCGTTCGCGGTGAGGGGTTCAACCACAAGTGCATCGCTGTCGGTGCCTACGGTAAGGCAGGCAGCCCTCTGGAAGTGCAGAAACTGGTTTCGGAGTCAATGGAAGAAACTGCCCTTGACGCACTTCAGCTGCCAGAGGAGACACGCACCGACCTCGTGCTGCCCACTGTTTCGTTCGGACAGAGTGTGCAATGGACATCGTCCGATGAATCCGTCATCAATACTTCCGGTATACTGAAGTCGCAGAAAAGCGACACCGAAGTGAGACTTACAGCTACTGTGGGTGACAGGGAGCGTGTATTCGATGTGAAAGTGCCGGCCCGCGACATTGCCAAAAACTTGCGTTACACCTTGACTGAGCCGCTCGACCTTACGACAAACACAGCAAGCGGATTTCCCACCAACAAATACGGCCTGGCAGAGGAGGGGCTGCTTGAGGGCCTTCGCTCTTTCACTTTTCTTGTCACAGTAAAGGCCAGCAGTCTTACGGGCAGTCCCCGTATTTACGATTTCGGTTCTGGTTCGGGCAACAGCCTGTTTTTGAGGGCCAACCCTCTCTCGGCCGGTGTCAAATACAACGGCGGTACGACCACGATGGTGAATGCGACCATGCAACTGAAGACCAACACGGAGACCAAACTCGCGGTCTCTTATGATGCCGATACGCACACCACGTACATTTATATTGACGGTGAGGAGAATGTGTCAGGAGACGCCAATCAGAATGAGGCCTACATGCTGTATCAGCTAGCTAAAGATACGCGCAACTACATCGGACGCACCCAGTGGTGGGATACGTCATACGCCAATGACAACCAGGACTTTCGCGGCATCATCAAGGACCTGATGCTCTACGATCTGAAGTTGACGCGCAAGGAAATATGTCAGTTGCAGAATCTGCCTTATGAAGAGGAGGATCTCCCCACGAGTCTCGTCAACGCCGATTTTGAAGGCACATACACGGTGATGGCCGGCAGTGGTGTAAGCAGCGACCGTGCAATCTATATCCCTGAAGGGTGGAAAGTAAGCTACTCCAAAGGCGATGCTAATGATATCACAGCACTCACGACGGGGGATCTCTTTTACAGCCAGTTTTTCGCTGCGAAAGCGGATGCCGGCCGTTGCGGCAGCAAGAGTTATTGGATTCGCCAAAAATGGGGCACTTCCGTGATAGGACTCTATCAGGATGTGAAGTTGCCGGAAGGGAAATATACGCTTACAGCCGATATCTGGCGCAGCGGCAGCGGCGGGGATGTGCGCATCTACGCCAAGGTGGGTGATGCCGCCCGTATTACAGCCACACCGCCTTCCAATCAGAACTATTGGCAGGAGGCTTCTCTTTCGTTCGAGACCGACGGCGAGACGGCTGTGCGTATAGGGTTGGAGAATAATCATACGGCGGATGCCAACGAGAAGTTCGGCGGTTTCGACAATTTCCGCTTTGTATACACGCCGACAGCCGTAGATGTGGTGCGTAGCGAGGATGATTCTGCAGATCCGTCAGCAGGAGCAACATACGACCTCTCCGGTCGCCGTGTGTCGGCCGACAAACCGGGTATTTACATCCGCGATGGGAAAAAGTTTGTCGTTTCCGATTGAGTGCGACGGCATAAAAGTAGGGGAGGTGACAGCTTTTGAGTCGTCCCCTTCTTCTGAATGTGACGGACGCATGGCCGAATTGTCCTACCGCGTGGACGAAGCGTTTCGCGGCAGAGGTCTGGCCACAGAGGCACTCAGGCGTGTCAGCGAGAAACTGCTTCGGGAGGAAGGTTTTGCGGTGTTGTTTTGTAACTGTTATGTTGACAACGCAGCTTCTGCCCGTGTGATGGAAAAGGCCGGATTTACGGATACTGGCAAGTTTGTGGCAGAAGAAGAAACACCCGAATGTCCGATTCGGGTGTTCTTTAAGGTTTAATTAGTTTTCCTGTAATCAAAAGCCCCAGCCTATACTGAGCACGAGGCTGCCCGTCTTGAACTTGGGCGTGTCGGTGCCGTAGTAGATGGCGGCTAGAGACTGGAACGCAGGCAGATATTCTCTGCTGTCAAAAGCGGTGAAATCGCCTTGATAACCGATGCCGACTGTGAGACCGATCACGCTGACTCTCACGCCGGCCTGCCAGCCCATCTGGAAGCGGTTGGGATTGTAGGTGTATTGCAGAAGATTTCTGTCGGTGAACACTTCACCGCTATGGCTGAACAGACTCCTGCCACTGTATGCGTAGAGGTTAAAGCCGAAGTTCAGTCCGGCATATGGGGCAATGGCGAAGATCTTGGCGAACTCGAAGCGATAGGTGAGGTTGACGGGCACGTTGAGGCGCACCATCACGGTGGAGTTGTCGAACAGGTCGTCGATAAAGCCGATACCGGTGGCAGAACTGGTTTTATTGTCGTCAATGAATGCGTAGCCTTTGCCGCCGTTGACCTGTATGCCTGCGCCCGTTTCAACAAACAGTTTTTTGTAGGTTTTGATGCCGAGTACGAAAGACACCGAACCGCCATACAGCGTCTCCGATGCGCCACCATTGTTCGACGAGATATAAAGCGGGGTGTAACCCACAGTGGTGCGCATGTAGCCGAGTTTGGCCTGTGCACCGAGAGCAGTGGCTGCGAGGAGCAAAAGAACGAGAATTTTTTTCATTGTTGTATACTTTCTGAAATGATGTAGATATATTCGTTGCGAACAGTTTTCTGATGCAAAAGTATAAAAAAACTTAAAAACGGCGACAATTTTTCTATGAAGAAAAAGCGGGAAGAAGCGAAAATTTACTCAAATAAGTGGTGCGGATACGCCAGGAGGAGGGATAGAGGTTGTTGATACGGGTGCCGACGCTCTTGCCTTCGCCCAGCGGCAATCCCATATAGGTGAGAGTGACTTGTCCCCTTGGAGCGGCTAAGTGCAGAGCTTCGCCCCGCAGATAGTGCAAGGCCTCGTCGTATGTGAGCGCAACAGTGTTCGTTTCGCACGCAGGGGCCTGAACTGTATCATAGAGTACGTGCATGGTACTCATCGCCGGCAGGGATTTTTGCAGCTCATCCCGGGCATCGCTTTCCCCGGATTGTTTCCTTATAGCGGCAATGTAGAATCCTTCCCCGCGGTCGCGTCCTGGAAGGAAATGGCGCTCTTCCAGAAGTGTGCCGCCCAGATGTTCGCATATCCAGCGTACATTGTCCTCGTCCTCAAAGCGGTTGAAGGTGCAGGTGGAGTAGACAAGCAGCGCACCCTCTCTCAGACAAGGCCAGATGGTTTCCACGATGTCGCGCTGACGTTCGCTGCAGAGCTTCACTTGCTCGAGACTCCAGCCTCTGACGGCCTCTTCGTCTTTGCGGAACATACCCTCTCCGGAGCAGGGTACGTCTGTGACAATGAGATCGAAACAGTCGGTGAAACGGGAGAAATCAACCGGCATCTGCTGCGTCACCACGCAACGCACAGGATACCTGCCTTGCGGCATCCTCGTCCATTTCTGTATATTCTCCGATAACACCTGTGCCCGTTTCGGAACGGGTTCGTTGCAGATCAACGTGCTGCCTTCGGGCAGAAGTCCTGCCAGCAGAGTGCTTTTGCCTCCCGGAGCAGCACACAGATCGAGAGCCGTGCTGAAATCTTCTGACAGATGGCGGGAGAGTATGTCGGTCAGATACATCGATGAGGCTTCCTGTACGTAGTAAGCGCCTGCGTGGAACAGAGGGTCCATCGTGAAGGGCGGACGCTCGGAAAGGTAGTAGGCACCGTGACACCAGGGGACCGCATCAATACGGAGAGACGCCTCACAGAGCCCGATACGCTCTTCGGCACTCGGAGGCAGGGGATGTTTGTGGGGATTCAGACGGACGGAGACTTCTGGGTCGGTGTGGAGCAACGCGTGACACAGCTGGGATGCGACCCCCTCGCCGTACTGCTCCTCCATCAGAGCTGCAAAATCTTGCGGAAGGCTCAGGGCCATAGTGTGCGGTGGTTGTGCAAGATGATGTTGGTGACGAGTTCGGGGGTGCAGTCGCTGTCTCCGCAGAAATCCTGATAGATAATACCAAGACGTCCCGTCCAAGTGTCGGCATTGAGTTGGCCGTTGAGCCAGCTGTTGTGTGTTTTGGCATATTGTTTCGGGTTCTTGCCGAAGAGAGACCAGGCTACATTCATGAACGATATATAGTAGTCGCTCGTGGAAGAAGATGCGGCATCGAAATTCGCGCGCAGATAGTCCTGTTTATCTGTGTTGTTGGTGGCATTGTAGTTGTCTGTGACATGCGCGGAGGAAACGACAGAACTATAGGTGTAAAGGAGATAGGTGGTGAAGGATGCGTTGTCACCCCAGCTTTCCGTCAGAGCGCCATATACAATGTCGTTATACACATCCTCGCTTCCGTACGGGTTGTGAGAGATGACCACCATTTTGCCGCGACAACTGTTGAGAGTGGTGGTGGAGGAGAGCTGCTGAAGGACGCGGCTGCTGTGGCTGTTCAGGCAGGTTCGGACGGACGAGCGCCAAGTGGGGGAGTAGTCGGTGCCGCCGGAATTCTCCTTCTGCAGATTGATAACCACCGTCTCTGTCGGATTCTCTGCCAGGAAATTGTCGATGTCGTCTATCGCATCCTTGAAGAGCACACCGGTGGCGCTGATGCCGTGATAGATTTCGAGATTGTTGAGCGTGATGTCGGACGATGAGTCTCCGGTGTAGCGGGGACGTATATCCAAAGCACGCACGCCGGCATTTAGTAATTCGGTGATACTCAGGCTCTGACACTGACTCGCGCTGCCGCAATTCTTTGTGGCTGCGTCGTGAGCTCCGGGAATGGTGAGAGCTCTCAGCGTCGTCGTGTTGGGAATTGTCGACATCCAACGCCGGGTGTTGAGTCTCAGTTGTTCGGGACGTTTCAATACGATGCTGTCTATTTCGGTGGGGTCGTATTTGAGATTGCCGATAGTTATCTTTCCGGTTCTTTTTGCAATGGTGATACTCTGTGCGGAGGCTGCGTGGTGGATGTCATACGTCTCACCGCTGCATACATAATAGGTCTGTGCGGAAGAGAGGGATGCGACCAGGAGAGCGACAAGAGAAAGGAGATAGCGTATCATTTGTTTGCTTCTTTAACTTTTCGGAACAGGTCTGATGCAAAGATGAATGAATTGAGGGTCTCGTTTGTGGACGACATGATATCATCCTTGGTGCCCTCCCATTCTTTCTTACCTCCGGCCAGGAATATGATTTTCTCGCCGATACCCATCACGGAATTCATGTCGTGGGTGTTTACAACCGTTGTCATCTTGTATTCTGCGGTGATGGAGTGGATGAGCTGGTCGATCACGATAGATGTCTTGGGGTCGAGACCGGAATTCGGTTCATCGCAGAAGAGGTATTTCGGGTTGAGAGCTATAGCTCGGGCGATGGCGGCGCGTTTCTGCATGCCGCCTGACAGTTCGCCGGGGAACTTGGATTCCGTGCCGTCAAGATTGACACGTGACAGACAGTATTTTGCTCTTTTTATTCGGTCGGCCTCGTTCATATCCGAGAACATGTCGAGAGGGAACATCACATTTTCCAGGACAGACATTGAGTCAAAGAGGGCTGCTGCCTGGAATATCATCCCCATTTCGCGGTGTATGAGAGCTTTCTCTTTCTTCGTCATGTCGTTGATGTCCCGTCCGTCGTAAAGCACTTGTCCGGACGAGGGAATATACAATCCGACGATATTCTTCATCAATACAGTTTTTCCGGAGCCTGACTGACCGATAATAAGATTGGTCTTGCCGTCTTCAAATACGGCATCTATACCCTTCAGGACGGCACGCCCGTCAAAAGACTTGTGTATGTCGCGCAGTTCAATCATGATAGTATTTTTGTCAGGAAGATATCGGAAAACAGGATAAGTATGGAAGATGACACGACTGCATTGGTGGATGCCTTGCCTACATCAAAACTTCCGCCTTCCACCGTATAGCCGTAGAAGGCTGCCACACTGCTGATAATAAAGGCAAAGAACAGACTTTTGATAAGTGACATCCATACGTACCATTGATTGAATTCGTGCTGGAGACCGGCCGTGATGTCGTCGAAATTGATGATGCCGACAAACGAGGTGGCATACGCACCGATAAAACCCATTGCTGCCGAGAAGATGACGAGGAAGGGAATCATGGTGATGAGTCCCAGTATCTTGGGCAGTATGACAAAAGAAGCGGAGTTCACTCCCATAATCTCCAATGCATCAATTTGCTGGGTCACTTTCATCGTGCCTATTTCCGATGCAATGTTGGAACCGACTTTTCCAGCCAAAATCAAACACATGATAGAGGAAGAAAACTCCAGAAGCATGATTTCTCTGGTGGTGTAACCGGTGGTCCACGCGGGCATCCAAGGAGAAGCGATGTTTAGCTTGATTTGTATACATATCACGGCTCCGATGAAGAACGATATCAGCATCACGATGCCGATACTGTCCACACCGAGGTTTGCCATCTCCTTTATGTATTCCCGCCCGAACATACGCCAGCGTTCGGGGATGGCAAGGACTCTCCACATGAGTTGGAGATAACGACCAAAGGTCGCTATATAGTCGGTCAAAAACATACTTTAATAGATATTTCAACCGCAAAAATATGTAAAAAAAGTGAAAGATGGCGGGAGTTGGGATATATTTTTTTGGAGAAAGTGGTGCTTTCCGGATTATTTTCCGTATATTTGCGCAAAATTTTCGCGCGTGATAGAAAAGGAGAGAGCTGAATTGCGTAGTGAAGGCCTGGTAAAGGTCTATGGAAAACGTACCGTGGTGAACAATGTTTCGTTCAATGTTCACCAAGGAGAGATTGTAGGTCTGTTGGGGCCGAACGGTGCGGGTAAGACCACATCGTTCTACATGACCACGGGTCTTGTGGTGCCCAACGGCGGACATATCTATCTGGCAGGGGAAGAGATTACCACAGATCCCGTTTACAAGCGTGCAAGAAAGGGTATCGGATATCTGGCTCAGGAGGCATCGGTCTTTCGCAAGATGTCGGTGGAGGATAATATTGCATCCGTGCTCGAGATGACGGGAAAGCCAAAGGATTATCAGCGCGATAAGCTGGAGAGCCTGATTGATGAGTTCCGACTGCAGAAGGTCCGTAAGAATCTGGGTGACCAGTTGTCGGGCGGAGAGCGCAGACGTACGGAGATAGCACGCTGTCTGGCTATTGATCCGCTGTTTATCATGCTGGATGAACCGTTTGCCGGCGTGGATCCGATTGCGGTGGAGGATATCCAGTATATCGTGTGGAAACTCAAACAGAAAAATATCGGTGTGCTTATCACAGACCATAATGTGGAAGAAACCCTGTGTATCACAGACCGAGCCTACCTGCTTTTTGAGGGGCAGATACTCTTTCATGGCACTCCGGAGGAACTGGCAGTAAACCCTGTGGTTTTGGATAAATATCTGACCAGAAGCTTTAAGTTGCGTCTCAAGGACTTCCAGAAGATGGACAAAGAGCGTACGGCAGGAGCGGAAGAGAATAAGGAAGAAATAAAACCGGAAAGCGGAAAATAAATACAACAAAATCATACAAACGACAATGGAAATTAAATTTGAGAAGATTGACAAGGTGAACGGCCTTGTGACGATGACACTGAAGGAAGAGGATTACAGCGCAAATGTAGAAAAAGGGCTGAAAGACCTGCGTAAGAAGGCGTCTATTCCCGGATTCCGTCCGGGACAGGTTCCCATGTCTCTCGTAAAGAAGCGTTTCGGCTTGGAGGTGAAGGCAGAGGAGGTGAATAAGCTCTTGGGTGCAGAACTGTTTAAGTATATCCGCGAGCAGAAGATAAATGTACTCGGTGAACCGATGCCCAGCGAAGACAAGCAACCTAAGATAGATTTCGAAAACCAGACAGAGTACACATTCGTGTTTGACGTGGCTCTGGCTCCTGAGATGGACGGCAAGATTAGCGATAAGGACGAAGTTCCCTACTATGAGGTGAAGGTGGACGACGAGCTCGTTGACCAGCAGCTTCAGAACTATTGCCAGAGAATGGGCAGCTACAACAAGGTGGAGGACTATCAGGACAAGGATATGGTAAAAGGCATCCTGACTGAGTTGGACGGTGCCACTCCCAAGGATGGCGGTCTGGAGGTTAAGGACGCTGTGATGCTTCCCGGCTACTTCAAGAATGAAGATGAACAGAAGAAGTTCGAAGGTGCGAAGCTTGGTGATGTGATTACCTTTAATCCCGCCAAGGCATACAACGACAGCGATGTGGAGCTCTCAAGCCTGCTGAAGATAACCAAGGAAGAGGCTGCTGAGATGAAGAGTGATTTCCAGTATCAGATTACGGAGATTACCCGCTACGAGGCTCACAAGCTCGATCAGGAGCTGTTTGACCAGATTCTCGGTAAGGGCAAGGTGAAGAGCGAGGAGGAGTTCCGCGCAGAGACACGTAAGACCATCGAGGACCAGTTCGTCGTGGACAGCGATTTCCGCTTCATGATGGATTTGCGCAAATATGTTTGCGACAGAGTAGGCAAGGTGGAGTTCCCGGAGGCTCTTTTGAAGCGTTATATGAAGCTCAACAATCCCGATAAGGATGAGGCATTCTTCGAAAAGAACTTTGCACCCAGCATTGAGGAACTCAAGTGGCATCTTTTGAAGGAGCAGTTGGCTGACCAGCTTCAGATCAAGATAGAGCAGGACGACGTTCTTGAGACAGCCAAGGAGGTGACACGTATGCAGTTTGCTCAGTACGGCATGATGAATGTGCCCGAGGAAGCAATCGTAAACTACGCCAGCGGAATGCTCAAGGATAAGCAGCAGGTAGAAGGACTCGTCAGCCGTACGGAAGACCGCATGATTGGAGCAAAGGCCAAGGAAGTGGTTAAGCTGAAGAAAAAGAGCGTCACGAGAGAAGAGTTCAACAAACTTTTCCAGGAGGACAATAAGTAAATAAAAAAACGGATTGAACATATGAGCCGAGACTTTGAGAAATTTGCCAAGGACAGAACCGGCATTAGCAGTATGGCATTGCACGACGTGGTGTCAATGCAGAACCAGTATCTGAATCCTTACATTCTGGAGGAACGTCAACTCAACGTGACCCAGATGGATGTGTTCAGCCGTCTGATGATGGATCGCATTATCTTCATGGGAACGGAGATTGACGACTACACGGCTAATACCTTGCAGGCTCAATTGCTCTATCTTGACAGCACAGATCCGGGTAAGGATATCAGCATTTATGTAAACAGCCCCGGTGGTAGTGTATATGCAGGTCTTGGTATCTATGACACGATGCAGTTCATCAACTCTCCCGTAGCAACCATATGTACAGGTATGGCAGCTTCGATGGCTGCAGTGCTTTTGGTTGCCGGTGCGGAAGGTAAGCGCAGCGCGTTGAAACACAGTCGTGTGATGATTCATCAGCCGATGGGCGGAGCCAAGGGTCAGGCATCTGATATTGAGATTACTGCACGTGAGATTCAGAAGCTCAAACAGGAATTATATACCATCATATCAGACCACTCCCATACGCCCTATGACAAAGTGTGGGCAGACAGTGACCGTGACTACTGGATGACAGCTCAGGAGGCACTGGATTATGGAATGATAGATCAGATATTGGAAAAAAAGAAGTAGATGTCAAAGAAGTCAAACACAAGATGTAGTTTCTGCGGACGCTCTGATCGGGATGTGAATCTCCTGCTCACGGGTCTTGATGCGTGCATCTGTGACGAGTGTCTGAGGCAGGGAATGCTTGTGCTAAACGAGCATCAGGGTTCTGCAACGGTTCAGAATGCAGCAGTCGCAGAGACGCCTCTTCCCAAGCCGATGGATATAAAGGCACATTTGGACCAATATGTCATCGGACAGGATGAGGCGAAAAGAACTCTTGCTGTTGCTGTGTACAACCACTACAAGCGTCTGAGACAAAAGGTGGAAGACGACGGAGTGGAGCTCGAGAAGAGCAACATCATCATGGTGGGCAGTACGGGCACGGGAAAGACACTCCTGGCGCGCACTATTGCAAAGATGCTTGACGTTCCGTTCACCATCGTGGATGCGACTGTGTTTACAGAAGCCGGTTATGTAGGTGAGGATGTTGAGAGCATTCTGTCGCGTCTGTTGCAAGCGGCAGACTATAATGTGGCCGCAGCGGAGCGGGGCATCGTGTTTATTGACGAGATAGACAAGGTGGCACGCAAAGGTGACAATCCCAGCATCACACGTGATGTGAGCGGAGAAGGCGTGCAGCAGGCACTCCTGAAACTCTTGGAAGGAAGTAGCGTTAATGTCCCGCCAAAAGGCGGACGCAAACATCCGGATCAGGACTATGTGAAACTGGACACGAGTAATATACTGTTCATCTGCGGCGGTGCTTTTGACGGCATAGAGCGAAAGATTGCTCAGCGACTGAATACCCATGTCGTGGGTTACAACAGTGTGCAGAATGTGAAACGCATCGACCAGAAGGATATGATGAAGTATATCCAGCCTCAGGACCTTAAGAGTTTTGGGCTCATCCCGGAACTCATAGGCCGTCTGCCGGTATTGACACATCTGGACCCGTTGGACCGCAAGGCGCTGAGAAGCATACTTACCGAACCGAAGAATTCTTTGATACGTCAGCAGAAGAAGCTGTTCAAGATGGATGGCATAGAACTCTCATTCGAAGAGGATGCATTGGATTATATAGTCGATAAGGCTATGGAGTTCAAACTGGGAGCTCGCGGACTCAGGAGTATAGTTGAAGATGTGATGCAGGAGGCACAGTTTGATGCACCCTCATCGGATAAAACAAAACTTGTAATCACAAAGGAATACATTATGGACCGGCTTGCACGTAGCGAGCGTCTGGCATCATAGCGCACAGGTAAAGTGAGAGAATAACCTTAAACCACCACTAATATGAGACAGGAATTAGATCTTCATAAGGCACTGCGGCAGTACTTTGGTTTTGATACATTCAAAGGAGACCAAGAGCGGATTATCAGAAATCTGCTTTCCGGCTGCGACACATTTGTGTTGATGCCTACGGGCGGCGGTAAGAGCTTGTGCTATCAGCTTCCTGCGCTCGTTATGGACGGTACGGCCATCGTAATATCACCGCTGATAGCGCTGATGAAGAATCAGGTGGATGCTATCCGTCAGGCTACAGAAGATGACAGCGTGGCACATTTCCTGAATTCGTCGCAGAGCAAGGCCCAGGTGGACGAGGTGAAGAACGATGTCATTGCAGGAAAGACAAAACTGCTGTATGTTGCTCCGGAAAGTCTCAACAAAGCGGAGAATGCGGAGTTCCTGTCTTCTGTGAAGATATCCTTCTATGCTGTGGACGAGGCACACTGTATATCGGAATGGGGTCATGATTTCCGTCCGGAATACCGTCGTATCCGTCCTGTGGTTGAGAGTATCGGGAAAGCTCCGATTATCGCTCTTACGGCAACGGCAACGGACAAAGTGCGTCAGGATATAAAGAAGAATCTCGGCATACCTGATGCCAAAGACTTCATGAGTTCGTTCAACCGTCCCAATCTTTATTATGAGGTGCGCCCCAAGACGAAGGATGTAGAGAAGGATATCATACGTTATATCCTGCAGAATCCGGGGAAGAGCGGAATTATCTACTGCTTGTCGCGTCGCAAGGTGGAAGAATTGGCAGAAGTGCTTCGCGCCAACAACATCAATGCCCGTGCATACCATGCGGGTATGGACAGTGTGCAGCGTGCGGAGACGCAGGATGATTTCATAATGGAGCGCATAGATGTTATCGTAGCCACGATAGCATTCGGAATGGGTATTGACAAACCGGATGTGCGCTATGTGATTCATTATGATATTCCCAAGAGTCTGGAAGGTTACTACCAGGAGACAGGACGTGCCGGTAGAGACGGAGGAGAAGGTGTCTGCCTTACGTTCTACAGTCCTTTGGATTTGAAGAAACTGGATAAGTTCATGGAGGGTAAACCTCTCTCGGAGCAGGAGATTGGCAGACAACTTCTGAGCGAGACGAAGGATTACGCGGAAACGAGTCTGTGTCGTCGCAGACTTCTGTTGCATTACTTCGGTGAGACTTATGAGAAGGAAAACTGCGGCTCGTGCGACAATTGCCGCAGACCGAAGAATCAGGTGCAGGCACAGGGCGACCTTGTAAATCTGCTCAAACTGATTGTACAACTTAAGGAGGACTTCAAGAGCGAGTATCTTGTAGATGTGCTGATGGGAAGAGAGACCGACCGTGTGACGGCTCGTGGACATGAGGAACTCTCTCTGTTCGGAGTGGGCAGTTCGCGTTCGCAGAAGTTCTGGGAGGCACTCATCCGTTCTGCAATACTTTCAGAATATATCCACAAGGATGTGGAGAACTACGGTATATTGAAGTTGTTGCCCGAAGGTAAGGAATACCTGAAGCATCCCACACCGTTCTTTGTAAGTGAGAACAATGACTTTGAGGACTACGAGGCCGAGCAGTCGGGCACTTCGGTTCTGGATGCTACTCTTCTGAAGATGCTCAAGGGCTTGAGGAGAGATAAGGCTTCAGAACTGAACATTCCGCCGTATGTGATATTCCAGGACAATACACTGGAGGCAATGGCAACGATGTATCCAATCACTCAGGCAGAACTGCAGCAGATGCCAGGAGTGGGACAGGGTAAGGCAGCACGCTACGGAAAAGCGTTCTGTGAACTCATTGCCCGTTATTGCGAGGAAGAGGAAATCGATCGCCCGTTTGAGATACGCGTAAAGACCCTTGCCAATAAGAGTAAGATAAAGATTCAGATTATTCAGCAGATAGATCGCAAGATTCCGCTGAATGACATGGCGAAGGGATTCGGACTGGATATGTCGGAACTTCTGGATGAGATAGAGGCTATAGTATATAGCGGAACAAGGATAAATATTGACTACTTCATTGAAGAGGAAATGGATGAAGAGCATGTGGAGGATATCTACAGCTACTTTAAGGAAGAGTCGGTAACAGACAGACTGACCTCTGCCATGAGGGATTTGGGCGACGACTATACGGAAGAGGAAGTGAGGTTGGTACGCATCAAGTTCCTTTCGGAATTGGGCAATTAAAATTGGGAAATAAACAATATAAAATAAGATAGAGTATGGCAAGTTTTTTAGAAGACAAGATTGTGATGGACGGACTCACATATGATGATGTCCTTTTGGTGCCAGCTTACAGTGAAGTTCTCCCCCGTGACGTTGAACTCACCACTCGTTTCTCTCGCCACATAGAACTGAAGATTCCTTTTGTTACCGCAGCAATGGATACGGTGACGGAGTCGACAATGGCTATTGCTATTGCCCGTGAAGGAGGCATTGGCGTAATCCATAAGAATATGAGTATTGAGGAACAGGCACGTCAGGTGGCAATCGTAAAGAGAGCAGAGAACGGCATGATATACGACCCGGTCACTATTCAGCGTGGTCGCACCGTGAGAGACGCTCTAGATATGATGGCAGAGTATCATATCGGAGGCATTCCTGTTGTGGATAGCGAGAATCATCTGGTAGGTATCGTAACCAATCGTGATTTGCGCTTTGAGAAGAATCAGTCACGTCTTATCGACGAGGTGATGACAAGCGAGAATCTAGTGACGACACATGTTAAGACCGACCTGTTCTCCGCCAGCGACATCCTTCAGGAAAATAAGATAGAAAAGCTTCCTGTAGTCGATGATGAGAATCACCTGATAGGTCTTATTACTTACAAGGATATCACGAAGGCAAAGGATAAACCCATGGCATGTAAGGATGCAAAGGGACGTCTGCGTGTTGCCGCCGGAGTAGGTGTAACGGCAGATACTTTTGTACGTATGAGAGCTTTGGTTGAGGCCGGTGTGGATGCAATAGTCATTGATACTGCTCATGGCCATTCGAAGTCCGTGATAGAAAAGCTGAAAGAGGCCAAGAAGAACTTTCCCGACGTGGATATCGTGGTAGGTAATGTGGCTACAGGAGAAGCTGCCAAGATGCTGGTAGAAGCCGGTGCAGACGGAGTGAAGGTTGGTATCGGCCCCGGTAGTATCTGTACTACGCGTGTCGTTGCCGGCGTGGGTGTGCCTCAGCTTTCGGCAGTATATGACGTGGCAAGCGCCCTCAAGGGAACGGATGTTCCCCTTATTGCTGACGGAGGTCTGCGCTATTCCGGTGATGTGGTAAAGGCACTGGCTGCCGGTGGATATTGTGTGATGATAGGTTCTCTGGTGGCTGGTACGGAAGAAAGCCCCGGTGATACCATCATATACAACGGCCGTAAGTTTAAGAGTTATCGCGGCATGGGTTCCTTGGAGGCAATGGAGTGCGGCAGTAAGGACCGCTATTTCCAGGGCGACACAAAGGATGTCAAGAAACTGGTTCCGGAAGGTATTGCCGGCCGTGTACCGTACAAGGGCAGTGTTCAGGAAGTTATCTACCAGCTTATCGGTGGTTTGAGAAGCGGTATGGGTTATTGCGGTGCTGCAACAATCAAGGCCTTAAACAATGCTAAGTTCGTACGTATTACAAATGCCGGTGTATTGGAGAGCCATCCCCACGATGTGACGATTACATCGGAAGCTCCTAACTATTCACGTCCTCAGTAATATGAAAAAGATATTTTTTGTGACGCTGTGTTCGCTGTGTACCGTTATGGGTATGGCAGATGATACGGTGGTTATGACTATTGCAGGAGAGCCTGTATATAAAAGTGAGTACGACTACAACTACAATAAGAACAATACGGATGATGTTGTAGAGAAGATGACTCCGAGAGCATACGCGGATTTGTATGCTGCCTATAAACTCAAGGTCCGTGCTGCGATGGATGCAAAGATGGACACTATGACGAGTTTCAAGAAAGAGTTCAGGACATATCGTGATAAGCAGATACGTCCGCTTCTGGTGAGCGAAGGAGATATGGAAAAGGCCACGAAGGACTATTATGACCACATGAAGGACGGCTTGCAGGGCAAAGACCTGATTCTCCCTGCACATATCTTTGTGCGTGTGATGCAGAAAGACCCGGAGGAGATGGTCGTTGCAGCCAAGGCTCGTGTGGACAGCATCTACGGACTTCTCCGGAATGGTGCTGATTTTGCACAGCTCGCAGCAGAGTGCAGTGATGACAAGGGGTCCGCACGTCAGCAGGGTATTGTCGGTTGGATAGGTCCTGGTCAGACGTTGCCGGAATTTGAGAATGCGGCTTACGCAATGCAAATAGGAGAGTTGAGCGCTCCTGTTCGCAGTGCGGTGGGTTACCATATCATCAAACTGATAAACCGTAAGGAACTTGAGCCGTACGACACTCTACGTGCTCCGATACGTCAGTATCTCGAGCGTGGCGGATTGCGAGACCGTCTGTGCCGGCAGATGGTGGATTCTACAGCGAAGGCAAAGGGTATAACGGCAGAGGAGGTGATGGACAATGAGTCCGACCGCTTGTGCAAACAAGACAAGGAACTTGATTTTCTTGTTAAGGAATACCACGACGGGCTGCTGCTTTTTGAGATTAGCAGTCGTTTGGTATGGGAGCCTGCCAAGAAAGATACTGCCGCCCTGGAGAACTATTTCAATTTGCATAAGAAAGAACTGATGTGGGACAAGCCCCATTTCCGTGGTATGGCCTTCTCATGCAAGGACAAGAAGGATGTAAAGGCAGTAAAGAAATTGCTTAAGAAAACTCCCGAAGCGGAATGGATAAAAGCCGTACGCAAGCAATTTAATCAGGACAGTGCCATGGTGCGTATGGAAAAGAAGATTTTTGTTCAGGGGCAGAATGGCATCGTGGATGAGCTCGCTTTTAAGGTGAAGGACGCCCCAAAAACTGCCAGCAAGCAATTCCCTTACACTGGCGTTTATGGCAAAATGCTGAAAAAGGGTCCGGAAGTGTGGAGTGATGTGGCCAATCAGGTGATAGACGGATATCAGAACGAGAAGATGGCACTTTATGTTGACGAACTCAAGAAGCGTTATCCTGTCGTAATAAACGAAGAAGCGTTCAAATGAGTATAAAGCCGGGTATCTTATTTCTCACTCTGGGTCTGTCGCTTATGTCGCATGTCTGCGAGGCGCAGTCGCCGGCGGGCGTGGTTGATGAGGTCGTATGGGTGGTTGGCGACGAGGCTATCTTGCGTAGCGATGTGGAGCGTGTTCGCAATGAATATGGTTCGCAGTTAAAGGGTAATCCTTATTGCTCGATTCCCGAACAACTGGCAATACAGAAATTGTTTATTCATCAGGCAGCAATAGACAGTGTCGATGTTAGCGACTCTGAGGTGAATCAGTACGTTGAGCAGGATATCACACAGAAGGTGATGATGGCAGGCAGTCGTGAGAAACTTGAAGAATATATGCGCATGCCGATGACCCAGATTCGTGAAGAACTCTTCGACATGTTTAAGGACCAGCTGATAGCCCGTGAGATGCGTCGTTCTCTTACGAAAGACGTCAAAGTGACACCAGCAGAGGTGCGTCGCTACTATAAGGATTTGCCGGAAGACAGTGTCCCTTATATTCCGACGCAAGTGGAGGTGCAGATTCTCGTGCTCCGCCCGGAGATACCGCAGAGTGAGATAGACCGGGTGAAGGAAGAACTTCGCGGTTTTGCCGAACGTGTGAATAGCGGTAGTACGAGTTTTGCGGCACTGGCCCGTTTCTATTCACAAGATGAAGGTACGCGCCGCGCGGGTGGAGAACTGGATTACGTGGGACGTACGGACCTGGATCCCGCTTTTGCTGCGGTGGCTTTTGCTCTCACAGATCCTAAGAGGGTGAGCAAGGTGGTGCAGTCTGACTTCGGATATCATATCATTCAGTTGATTGACCGCAGGGGAGACAAGGTTAAGGTGCGTCATATCCTGCGTCGTCCGGAAGTTAGTTCCGAAGCAATAGATGAGGCTTTAGCGCGTTTGGATACTATCGCAGCGGACATAAGGGCGGACAAGTTCTCTTTTGATATCGGAGCTCAGCAGATATCTGACGACAAAGACACTCGAAACAACAGAGGTATAATGTTCAATATTAAGGACGGTACGCAGACCTCCCGTTTTGAGATGGGCGATTTGCCCGGCGAGGTGGCCCGTGCTGTGGATAAATTGCAAGTAGGCGAGATTTCCCGGCCGTTCACAATGACAGACCGACGTGGTATGAGGGTGTGCGCAATAGTGAAGCTTCGTGCCCGTATTCCTGCACACAGGGCAATTATCACTGAGGACTTCCAGGTGATGAAGACTGCTGTGGAGGCAAAGAAGAGCGAAGATGTGATAAATAAGTGGATAAAAGACAAGCAGGCAGCCACATACATACGTATCAACGAAGGATGGCGTGGATGTGACTTTCAGTATCCAGGATGGGTAAAATAAAATATTTCCTTCCGCTTTTCTTTACACTCAGCGTATTGGCAGAGATACAGCAGCATCGCAGAGGTGAAGATGAACCGCGCCAGCCGTCAAAGGACAGGGTTTATCTGATTCATAGCGACGTGTTGTACTACGACCAGTCGGTACACCGCACGGCTCAGTTCCTTGTGGGAAACGTGAAGTTTCTTCACGATGGCATTTACATGTATTGCGACAGTGCGTTATTCTATGAGTCCACAAATTCTTTTGATGCATTCGGTCATGTGCGTATGGTGCAGGGCGACACTTTGACGCTTACTGGAGATATACTCTACTATAGCGGAGTGGATCAGTTGGCACGCTGCCGCAACAATGTGGTCTTGACCCACAAGACGGGACCGAACAGCGCTACGGTGCTTTACACGGACTCTCTGGATTACGACAGACTCTATAATCTGGGCTACTTCTTTGAGGGCGGCCGTTTGATTGACGAGGGAAATCAGTTGACATCTGACTGGGGAGAGTATTCTCCCGAGACAAAGGAGTCGGTGTTTAACTATAATGTGCGTATGGTCAATCCGATTCCACCGGAGGAGCCTCGTACCACGATTCTGACGGATACGCTGCGTTACAATAGTGTGAAGAAGATATCTCACCTTATCGGGCCGTCGAATGTCGAGAGCGGTTCGTCGCATATATACACGGAGAACGGATGGTACTTTACACAGACGGAGAATTTCATCTTGTTGGACAGGAGTATCATCACAGATACGGGCAAGAAACTCATCGGCGACAGCGTGTGCTGGAACAAGGAAGACTCCATAGGAGAGGCCTTCGGAAATGCCATGTATGTGGATGAGCTCAACAAGAATATGATGACCGGAGAATACTGCTATTACGACGATAAGACAGGGTATTCGATGGCTACCGATTCTGCACGTCTCATGGATTTCTCGCAGGGGCCGGACACGATGTATGCCCACGCAGATACGTTCAAGGTGTTCGCGTACTACTATCGTACGGATTCTGTGTACCGTAATATGCACGCCTACAATCACGTGCGTACATACAAAGTGGATTATCAGGCAGTGTGCGATTCGATGGTATATACGGGTTTGGACTCTTGTCTCACGATGTACAAGGACCCAATTGTGTGGCAGCAGAATCAGCAGGTACTCGGCGAAGAGATAAAGGCGTTCTTAAACGACTCCACCATAGACAGCCTCTATGTGCTCAGACAGACGCTTTCTGTGGAAAGGATAGATTCTGTGAAGTACAATCAGATTAACGGACAGGAGATGCATACATATTTCCGCAACGGGGATGTGTGGATGACGCATGTCATACGTAATGTGCATCTCAACTACTATCCGTTCGATTCAGATTCCCTGCTTATCGGTATGAATCATACGGAGAGTACCGAACTGAAGATGTATATGGGAGAAGATGGTAAAGTGGACAGAATCTGGATGCCTGCCGCCACGGGTACATTGTATCCTCCGATTATGATTCCTCCGGAAAAACTGTATCTGGAGAACTTTGCATGGTTTGATTATATCCGGCCGTTGAACAAGGACGACATCTGGGTATGGAGAGCCAAGAAAGAGGGCACTTCTCTAAAGCCGACAGTCAGACGTGAGGCTCCGCTTCAGAAGATAAAAGATATAAAGAAGAAAAAGAAGAGGAAGGATGTGCCTGCGGACACTCTGGATATACCAACAACTTCAAACTTAAACATACAAGACGATGGGACTGTTTTCAACCCGTAAGCCGCGTAAATTCCGCCGTGTGAGCATATACACGGACGAACGTCGTGACAAGCGAGACCGCTTGGTTCGGGACGTGTTGCGAGAGATGGGAAAGTTACCCACAGACGAGCATACGATAGAGCCTGACCATTTCAAGGGGAAGTTCGCAAAGTATATTCCCCGCACGCAGCGTAATATCGACAACGGACGTTCGCGTCTGACGTGGCCCGTTGCCATAATTGTAATCATCATACTGATATTCATCTGGCACTACCTTAAGACGGGTAACGTGCATTTGTAGAGAAAAAAAGTAAAATGGATATTGTTCGTCTTCTTCCAGACAGTGTTGCCAACCAGATTGCCGCCGGTGAGGTGATACAGCGTCCGGCATCCGTCATCAAGGAACTGATGGAGAATGCTCTGGACGCCGGTGCAAAGAATGTGGATGTCTGCATTGTGGATGCAGGACGTACGATGATTCAGGTGATAGACGATGGTAAGGGCATGAGCGAGACAGACGCTCGTCTGTCATTCGAACGCCATGCCACGAGTAAGATACAGAAGACGGAGGATCTTTTCTCCCTTCGCACGATGGGATTTCGTGGAGAGGCTCTTCCCTCTATTGCAGCTGTAGCGCAGGTCACGCTGCAGACACGCTCCGAGGATAGTGAACTGGGCACACGGGTGGAGATAGAGGGCTCGCGTTTCATTTCTCAAGAGGTGTGCGGATGCCCGGTAGGTGCAAACTTTGAGGTTCGCAACATCTTCTATAATATACCCGCGCGCAGGAAGTTCCTTAAGAGCAATCAGACGGAGCTTTCCAATATCATTCAGGAGTTTCAGCGCATAGCACTCGTAAATCACTCAATAGCATTCACTTTGACCAGCAATGGAGCAGTGACGATGAATCTCCAGCCATCTTCCCAGAAGGGGCGCATAGCATCCATCTTCGGAAGGAAACTGGCGGACCAGTTGTTCGATGTGTCTGTCGAGTCATCGCTGCTGACTGTTCACGGCTTTGTCGGCCGTCCGGAGTCTGCCCGCAAAAAAGGAGCACAGCAGTATTTCTTCGTCAACGGCCGTTATATGCGTCATCCCTATTTCCATAAGGCTGTTATGGAGGCTTTCGACCGCATGATACCTCAGGGCGAGCAAATACCTTACTTTCTGTTCTTCGATGTGGATCCGGCTTCGATTGATGTCAACATATCCCCGACGAAGACGGAGATAAAGTTTGAGAACGAGACATCCCTATGGCAGATACTGTTGGCCGGTGTGCGCGAAGCGCTGGGCAGAACGGGTGCCACAGCAATGTTCGATTTCGAATCTGAAGGACAGCCGGAACTTCCTGCTTTCTCGCAATACCTCAATCAGGAGACTCCGTCACCCTCGTCATCACAACACGCTCCCGCGAAGGTGTCGGTTTCCGACTGGCAGGAATTGTATGCTGGACTTCAGCAGACAACGATGGAGGAATACGTGCCTCAGCAGCAGGAGATACCTTTTGAGGAGATTCCCTCTCAAGGCGAACGGACATTCTCTTCAGAGCATTTTCAGTTCAAGGGTCAGTACATTCTGTCATCGTCGCAGGCGGGTCTTATGATGGTGGATCAGCACAGGGCGCACGTCCGTGTGCTATATGACCGTCTCATGGAGCAGATGCAGCATGATTCGGTGCCTTCCCAGGGCCTGTTGTTCCCCGAGATGGTAGAGGTGTCTCCGCATGATTTACCTCTCTTTGAGGAACTGCTCCCCAAGCTCTCTTCTCTGGGTTTCGACATCACGTCGCTAGGCGGTGGCAGCTACAGCATCAACGGCTTGCCGACGGGTCTCGACGGTATCGATATTCAAAAGCTCATCGGAGATATTGTGGGAGACGAGACCTCTGCGGTCGGTTTGTCGGAACAATTGGAACATCGTCTTGTATTGACAGTGGCTTCCAGAATGGCAATTCCTGTAGGGCAGGTGCTGTCTTCGGAGGAGATGGATGGTCTTCTGGCATCTCTCTTCGCAACGTCCAATCCCAACTACATGCCGGACGGACGTCCCATCATTGCTATGATAGATCAGCAGAGCATCAATCAAATGTTCAAATAAGGAAAAATTACAAAAACAAAATATAATGGATAAAAAAGACAGAATTATATTGACGGGCGACCGCCCCACTGGAAGATTGCACATAGGTCACTATGTTGGTTCTCTAAGGCGTCGTGTGCAACTTCAAAATGAGGGCGAGTACAAGAAAATGTATGTGTTTATCGCAGATGCACAGGCTCTCACGGACAATATCGACAATCCGGAGAAGGTCCGTCAAAACGTCATCGAGGTGGCTTTGGACTACCTCTCTGCCGGTCTGGACCCGGAGCGTGTCACGTTGTTCATTCAGAGCCAGGTGCCGGAGCTGTGCGAACTTTCGTTCTACTTTATGGATATGGTCAGCGTGAGTCGTCTAAGTCGCAATCCGACGGTGAAGACGGAGATTCAAATGCGCGGTTTTGCAGGCGAGAGTATTCCAGTGGGCTTCTTTACATATCCCATCTCTCAGGCTGCCGACATCACTGCCTTCAAAGCCACTACGGTGCCGGTAGGTGAAGACCAGAAACCAATGTTGGAGCAGGCTAACGAGATAGTACGTCGTTTCAACAACATCTATGGGGGAGGGAAGGATATATTGGTGGAGCCCTCCATCATGCTGCCTGATTCGCAGGCATGTATGCGTCTGCCGGGGACCGACGGTAAGGCTAAGATGTCAAAGTCGCTGGGCAATTGTATCTATCTCTCTGACACTCCCAAGGAACTCAAGGTGAAGGTGAATTCCATGTACACCGACCCCGAGCACATCCACGTGGAGCAGCCCGGTCATCTTGAGGGGAACACGGTGTTCACTTATCTGGACGCTTTCTGCGAGGACTCCGATTTTGAGAAGTTCCTGCCCGATTACAAGAATCTTGACGAAATGAAAGCTCATTACACACGTGGCGGTCTTGGCGACGGCACTTGCAAGAAGTTTCTGCTCAACATCCTCAACGATCGTCTGACTCCCATCCGCGAGCGTCGCGCCTATTGGGAGCAGCGCATTCCCGAGGTGTATGAGATACTCCGTAAGGGCTGCGAAGATGCCCGTGCGGTGGCTCAGGCCACGTTGGATGAAGTACGCTGTGCGATGAAGATAAACTATTTCGATGATGGCGAACTCATCCAGGAGCAGGCAAAACGTTATTCTTCGTCAAAAAAATAAGTAAAAATTTGGCTGTTTCGCGAAAATGTCGTACTTTTGCACCGCAGTTTCGTAAGAGACAGCATTTGGGCAATTAGCGCAGCTGGTTCAGAGCATCTGCCTTACAAGCAGAGGGTCGGCGGTTCGAATCCGTCATTGCCCACGAAAAACACTTTAAAAAAGGAGCCGTGAGGCTCGTAAGATGAAAATATGCTTTTAGATTGTTTGACAGCGGTATCACCCATAGATGGCCGTTATCGCAGCAAGACAGAATCCCTTGCACTTTATTTTTCTGAGTATGCCCTCATGCGTTATAGAGTACGCGTGGAGGTGGAGTATTTCATTGCTCTTTGTGAGTTGCCCTTGCCACAGCTTCAGGGTTTCCCCGTGGAGGCAGAGCGTTTGCGTTCCATCTGGCGCGACTTTACAGAGCAGGATGCCGGCCGCATCAAGGAGATTGAGTCTGTGACCAATCATGATGTTAAGGCCGTTGAGTATTTCATCAAGGAGAAGTTCGACGCCATTGGCGGACTGGATGCATACAAGGAGTTTATTCATTTCGGACTCACTTCGCAGGACATCAACAACACCAGTGTACCTCTGTCCATCAAGGAGGCATTGGAGCAGGTCTACTATCCTGTGATGGATGAACTGCTCTCGCAGCTTCGTGCTTATGCGGAGGAGTGGCAGGATATACCGATGCTTGCGAAGACTCACGGCCAACCGGCTTCTCCCACTCGTCTGGGTAAGGAGGTGATGGTGTTTGTCTATCGTCTGGAGCGCCAGCTGGAGATGCTCAAATCCGTACCTCTCACGGCAAAGTTCGGTGGTGCCACCGGCAACTACAATGCTCACCACGTGGCATATCCCCAGTACGATTGGCGCAGTTTCGGTTCGCGTTTCGTGGCAGAGAAACTGGGTCTTGAGAGAGAGGAATACACCACGCAGATTTCCAACTACGACTGCCTGGGTGCCCTCTTCGATGCTATGAAGCGTATCAACACCATCATCATCGACCTCGACAGAGACTTCTGGCAGTATGTTTCGATGGAATATTTCCGCCAAAAGATAAAGAAGGGAGAGGTGGGTTCGAGCGCAATGCCCCACAAGGTGAATCCCATCGACTTTGAGAACTCGGAGGGAAATCTCGGAATGGCCAATGCCATCCTGGCTCACTTGGCTCAGAAGTTGCCCATCAGCCGTCTGCAGCGCGACTTGACCGACTCCACTGTGCTGCGCAATGTCGGTGTCCCTGTCGGCCACATGCTCATCGCCGTGCAGAGCACTCTCAAGGGATTGCGTAAACTGGTGCTCAACGAGGAGGCTATTTCCCGCGACCTTGACAACTGTTGGGCCGTATGTGCCGAAGCCATCCAGACTATACTGCGTCGTGAGGCCTATCCCCATCCTTATGAGGCACTCAAGGCTCTCACTCGCACAGGCAAGGGAATCGATGAAGCAACAATTAAGGAATTTATTGAAAACTTGGAGGTAAGTGAAGATGTCAAGGAGCAGTTGCGCACCATCACTCCTCACACTTACACAGGTATGTAGTTATGGCAAACGAAGATTGGAAGAAAGCTTTTAGTGAAGAAGGGGGACAGCGTCCGCGCCGTCCTCGCATTCAGCGAACAAATACAACATCAACACCCGTTGGTGGCGGTTATCAGCACCGTGAGCGTCCCGCTTACGGTGAGCGTCCTCAGCGCCCTGCTTACGGTGAACGTCCCCAGCGCCCTGCTTACGGTGAGCGTCCCCAGCGTCCTGCTTACGGTGAACGTCCCCAGCGCCCCGCTTACGGTGAGCGTCCCCAGCGACCCGCTTACGGTGAGCGTCCTCAGCGCCCTGCTTACGGTGAGCGTCCCCAGCGTCCCGCTTACGGTGAGCGTCCCCAGCGCCCTGCTTACGGTGAGCGTCCTGCTTACGGCAGCCGTCCCCAGCGCAAGCCCTATAATCCGAACGCAAAGTATTCTTTCAAGAAACAGATAGAATACAAGGAGGCTCACTACGATCCCAACGAACCGATGCGTCTGAACAAGTTCCTTGCAAATGCGGGTGTGTGCTCGCGCCGTGAGGCAGATGAGTTCATTGCAGCCGGTGTGGTGAAGGTTAACGGTGAGGTGGTGACGGAACTCGGTACGAAGATAAAGCCCACCGATGAAGTGCGTTTCCATGAGGATACCATCAGCATTGAGAAGAAGGTTTATGTATTGCTCAACAAGCCTAAGGGCTATGTTACTACAGTGGAGGACCCCCAGGACCGCAAGACAGTGATGGATCTGGTGAAGGGAGCCTGTCGTGAGAGGATATACCCCGTGGGTCGTCTCGACCGCAATACGACGGGTGTTCTGCTCCTCACCAACGACGGCGAACTGGCAGCCAAGTTGACTCATCCCCAGTATCGCAAGAAGAAGATATATCACGTGCATCTCGACCGCAATGTCACGGCAGCCGACATGCGACTCATTGCCGACGGCATACAGTTGGAGGACGGTGAGATACATGCTGATGCCATAGAGTATTCCGACCCGGTGGATAAGAAGCAGGTGGGTATTGAGATTCATTCCGGCCGAAACCGTATCGTGCGCCGCATCTTCGAGCATCTGGGTTATAAGGTCCTCAAGCTCGACAGAGTGTACTTCGCAGGCCTTACAAAAAAACTTGTGAAGCGTGGCGACTGGCGTTTCCTCACCGAGAAGGAAGTGAATATGCTTCGTATGGGAGCGTTTGAATAGCCCCCTCCAGCTCCCCCTTTGGGGGAGTGCTTTTGCTTAAATTGGTAGTGCTAAATGAGCTCATGGAAGAGTTTGACAGGAATAAGGCTAATTATTGCTACTCAGATCCGATTCTATATCCGTTGTTGAAGGAGCATGCAAAGAGAATGAGAGCTTGTCCCACAGATGCAGAGAGAGTGTTATGGATATATCTGCAGCAAAACAAGATGGGTAAGCCTTTTAGAAGACAATACATCGTCGGCGATAATATTGCAGATTTCGCTTGTCTGCCAGCCAAATTGGTTGTTGAGGTAGATGGTGCTTATCACGATGATATCCGACAGCAATACCATGACCAGTCAAGAACGCACGAGATTGAGCAGTTGGGCTTTCAGGTGGTGAGGTTTACAAATGACGATGTGCTCACAAGATTAGATTATGTATTGGAGAAAATAAAAACAATAATACAATGAAACGAACAAAAGTAATTGACGCTCTTCAGGTACTCCCCCAAAGGGGGAGCGGAGAGGGGGCTATGATCTGTGTTAAGGGATGGGTGCGCTCCAAGCGCGACAGCAAGGGCATTTTCTTCATTGCCCTGAACGATGGCAGCACGATAAAGAATATTCAGATTGTGGGCGACGATGCCAAGTTCCCCGAGGAGACCGTTAAGCGTATCACCACGGGTGCCTGCCTGTGTGTCGAGGGTAAACTCGTAGAGAGTCCCGCAGCCGGTCAGACCAGCGAGATACAGGCCACAGCCATTGAGATTCTGGGCGACTGCGACAATACCTATCCTCTGCAGAAGAAAGGTGCCTCTTGGGAGTATCTTCGCACGGTGGCACATCTGCGTCCTCGCACAAACACCTTTGGTGCCATCCTGCGCATCCGCCACAATATGGCGATGGCCATCCACACCTATTTCCACGAGCACGGCTACTTCTATTTCCACACGCCGCTCATCACGGCCAGCGACTGCGAGGGAGCCGGCAATATGTTCCAGGTGACCACCAAGAACCTCTATGACTTGAAGAAGGACGAGCAGGGTAAGATTCTCTACAATGATGATTTCTTCGGCGAGCAGACATCGCTCACCGTCAGCGGTCAGCTTGAGGGCGAATTGGGTGCTACGGCTCTCGGAGCCATCTACACTTTCGGTCCCACCTTCCGTGCAGAGAACAGCAACACACCCCGTCATCTGGCCGAGTTCTGGATGATAGAGCCTGAAGTTGCATTTCTCGATCAGGAGGAACTTATGGACCTCGAGGAGGACTTCATCAAGTATTGTGTGCGTTGGGCTCTGGACAACTGCAAGGATGACCTCGAGTTCCTCAACAAGATGATAGACAAGAGTCTCATTGAGCGCTTGGAGGGAGTGTTGAAGGAGACCTTCGTACGTCTGCCTTACACCGAGGGTATCAACATTCTGCAGGAGGCTGTCAAGAACGGTAAAAAGTTCGAGTTCCCTTGTAACTGGGGCGATGACCTCGCTTCCGAGCACGAGCGCTACCTCGTGGAGGAGCATTTCAAGAAGCCTGTCATCATGACCGACTATCCGCGCTCCTTCAAGTCGTTCTATATGAAGCAAAACGAGGAGACCTCCGACGGAGGTTCTGTAGGCTACAAGGGTGCTGTGGCTCCCGGTCCCACGATGCAGGGCACTGATGTGCTCTTCCCGTCTATTGGAGAGATTATCGGCGGCAGTGTCCGTGAGGAGAGCTACGACAAGCTGCTTGCCGAGGTGGAGCGCCGCGAGATGGACCTGACGCACCTCACGTGGTATCTTGACACTCGCAAGTACGGTTCATGTCCTCACGCCGGTTTCGGTCTCGGTTTCGAGCGCCTGATACTCTTTGTCACGGGCATGCAGAATATCCGCGACGTGATTCCATTCCCTCGTACTCCGGGCAACGCTCAGTTCTAAGTTGGTCGGTGAGGGAATTTGGGAAATGGATTCTTTGTAGCCAGAAATCGGTCGCAAATCAATATGAAGAAAACAGTCACACTCCTTTTGGTGAGCATACTCACACTGGCGGCAACAGCACAAACCTGTTAAATAACAGATAATATGATTAGACTAAACGCATTTTTCAAGGTAAAGAAAGACGTCACTCCGGCAGAGGTGAAGCGTCTCACTGACGAACTTGTTGAGAAATCCAGACAAGACGAGGGAAACAAAGGTTACGATCTGTTTCAGAGCACAACGTCTCCGGACGTTTATATGTTCTGTGAATCGTGGGAAAACGGCGAGGTGCTCGACAGGCACTCTAAGACAGAACACTTCGTGCGCATTGTTGGCGAACTTTCAAAATTGATTGAGGGTGAACTGACCATTGAGCGCTTTGATAAATAATATTTTTTCCGTATTTTTGTCATCGAAAACGATTAAATATAATATCGGATAAGGTTAAAAACAGAAAAAATCTGCGTAGCTCACGTGTTGGGCAGATGCAGACTCACGAAGAAAATGATTCTGTCCTTCGCCACCTGTGAAGGCCGCGAAGTTTTTTTTTGGAAGATTTTCTAATCAATACAGTGAAATAGGGAAGAGTAGGGCAGACACATTTGTTTCGCCATTTCGAAGTTCTGCTTCATGTAATTGGCAGCGTCTTCGGAGCTCATCGGCGATTTCAGCGATTCTTCGATTTTCTTGATCTTGCGCTCCGTCGATTCCTTGTGAAACTGGTTGAGGAATGTCATAACCCATAATCTTTGTTTATTCTCGCTGCAAAGATATTACTTTTCACCAATATCAGACGACTTTTCTGCTAATTCTTCTTTGTTTAAGAAAAAAAGCTTACATTTGCAGACAAAAAACATTATTAACACGAATATGAAGCTGTGGAAAATCGCCCTGATGGCCATGACGGTGAGCGTGGCGGGGCAAGCGGAGAACGTTTTCGTCAATACACCGAAGACAACACTGATGCTGAACGTGAACGAGGGACACACTCCCCGTATCAGTTACTACGGTTCGCGCATAGATGCCGCGCAGGCACACGAGGTGTATGAAGCTGGAGCCGTTAACGGCGAGGCTTATCCGGCCTTCGGTCGCAACAGTTTTGACGAGACGGCGCTGAGCGTGACGCATGCCGACGGCAATATGTCAACGGAACTGGCGGTGACAGGATGGCGCACGGAGGGTGACATGACCGTTATCACGATGAAGGACAGGAAATACAACTTCTTCGTGGACCTCTGCTACAAGGCAGGAGAGGGGAGCGACGTGATAGAGACCTGGACCGTGATACGCAACGGCGAGAAGAAGGCCGTGAAGATGGAGCAGTATGCCAGCGGAGTGATGACCTTCAGGCAGGAGGGCGCATGGCTGACACATTTCCACGGAGCGTGGGGACAGGAGGCCGGTATGACCGAGGAACCGCTGACGGAAGGACTGAAGACCATCGTGAACTACGACGGCGTGCGCACAGCGATGGGCGACAGGGCGGAAGTGATGCTGTCGCTCGACGGCAAACCGCAGGAGAACAGCGGCCGCGTGATAGGTGCCGCACTCTGCTGGACGGGCAACTACAGACTGCGCATCGAGACGCGCGGCAAGTACCGCCACACCCTGCTGGCCGGCATCGACGGTCTTCACACGACATATACGCTGAAGCCCGGCGAGACATTCACCACACCGGTGCTGGCAATGACATACAGCGAAGAGGGCAAGGGCGGAGTGAGCCGCGCCTTCCACCGCTGGGGACGCAACGGACAATTGCACAACGGCAAGGCGTTGCGCGAGATACTGCTGAACTCATGGGAGGGTGTCTACATGAACGTGAACCAGGAGGTGTGCGAGCAGATGATGGACGGCATTAAGGAACTTGGCGGCGAACTCTTCGTGGTGGACGACGGATGGTTCGGTCGCAAGTATCGCCGCACCCATGACGACAAGGCTCTGGGCGACTGGGTGACCGACACCGTGAAGCTGCCAAAGGGTGTGCCGGCTCTGGTGAAGGCGGCAGAAGACAGGGGGCTGAAGTTCGGCATCTGGATAGAACCGGAGATGGTCAACAGCACGAGCGAACTCTATGAGGCACACCCCGACTGGGTGGTGGCACATCCCACACGCGAGCTCTCCAAGGGGAGGGGAGGCACACAGCTGGTGCTCGACCTCTCGAATCCCAAGGTGCAGGATTTTGTCGTGAGTATCGTGGCCAACCTGATGAAGGAGAATCCTACGTTGCACTATATCAAGTGGGACTGCAATATGTCGATGCAGAACTTCGGCAGCAGCTATTTGACGGCAGACCGTCAGAGCCATCTCTTTGTGGATTATCATCTGGGGCTGCGCAATGTGCTGGAGCGCATCCGCAAGGACTATCCGGAACTTGTCATCCAACTGTGCTCAAGCGGCGGTGGTCGTGTGAACTGGGGCGCAATGCCTTACTTCGACGAGTTCTGGGTGAGCGACGACACCGACGCTCAGCAGCGCCTCTTCATACAGTGGGGCACCAGTCATTTCTTCCCTCCGATGGCAATGGCACAGCATGTGAGCGCTTCGCCCAACCATCAGACGGGTCGCGTCATACCGCTTAAATTCCGCTTCGATGTGGCAATGACCGGACGTCTGGGTATGGAGATGAAGCCCAGCGACCTCAACGAGAAAGAAAAGGAATATGCCAAGAAGGCCGTGGCGTTCTACAAAGAGATACGTCCCATTGTGCAGCTGGGCGACCTCTATCGCCTGCTCTCACCGTATGACAACAAGGGTTTCTGCAGCGAGATGTTCGTCACGGAGGATAAGAGCGAAGCCGTATTCTTCTGCTACAAGTTCGAGAACTATATCGGGCTGGAGACACCGCGCTGGCACATGGCCGGTCTCGACCCCGACGCCAAGTATCAGCTCAACGAATTCGGGAGCACGGAGCGCAACAGCAGATTCGAGGGCAAGACCTTCACGGGCAGGTTCCTCATGGAGACAGGCATCGAGGCCCGTCTCGGCAGACAGTTTGCCAGCCGTGTTATCCGACTGAAGAGGGTGTAACTCCTTAGAAGAATCTTACGATATCGTCCAACGCCCTGCGATTGGGGCGGGTGGGTTCGCCGTCTCTGTAGCCCAGAGCAATCACGGCCATCACCGTTTCGTTTTCAGGGATTGAGAACAGCTGTCTCAGTTGTCCTGCATCGCGCATTCCCATGATGAGGGTGTCGAATCCCATGGCTCTGGCCTTCAGGATGAGGTAGCAGTTGCTCAATCCGTTGTCGTATGCTCCCCAGCCGTCGCCTATTTCGTTTGTCTGATTTCCCTGGAAGAATCCGGACTTGCCGCGTTCGAAGGTAGATACGATGAGCACGGGTGCATTGGCAATCCTTTCCTTGTTCATGCCGACGAGGTCTTGCACGGCAGCCAGTTTCTCAGGACTGATGGCCACATAATATTTCGTGGGCTGTTGGTTTGCCCACGATGGAGCCTCCTGTGTCGCAGTTATCAGTTCACGCACTTCTGCTTCGGAGATTTTCTTTGAAGCATCGTAGCTGCGGACGCTCCTCCGTGATGTCAGCACTTCGTCGAACGACGGTGATGAAGAACTCCCGTTGTTGCCGGCGCAGCCGGTCAACATAAACAGTGCAACCATTGCACCTAAAATAATCTTGTTTGTCATATGTTCAGTTTTTAAAGGTTGTGAAGTGCTGTTGTCTGGCGCAAAAATACAGAAAAAACTTCGTAATGATGAAAGATATGTTGAAAAAGGTTCCCTTTGCTACCTTTTTTTGTCATCTGTGTCCTTGATTTGTTGCTAAAATCCTTATCTTTGCATGGGTTAAGATATAAAAGGAAACAGATGAAAGAACAACTGTTATTGGCAATACTCCTGATAATGAGCATCGTGTGTCATGCAGAAGACATCACGGTTTCTTATAAAGGTGCTGCGGCAAAGGTGACGCGGCAGGTCGAAGACAGCGTGAAGGTGAATGTCGACGGGGCAAAGGTCAGCATCAAAAGTCTTTATAAAAGTCATAAACTCACACTCCGTCTGACAGGCAAGAGCTCTGACGGACAGCTGGTGTTGATTACTGCCGGCAAGGCCGAGGTGAAGCTCGACGGGCTGACGCTGACCAGCGGGGAAGGGGCACCCTTGTGGCTGAAGAACAAGAAGAAGGTGGAGATAGTAGCCGTAAATGACACCAGGAACACACTCTCCGTCACAGCCTGCAACGATACGGCCAAACACAAGGGGGCCGTCATCTGGGCAAAGGACAAGGTGCTGTTCTCTGGCAAGGGTGTGCTCAATGTCGTTGCTACGGGCGACGGTTGCCGGGGCATCAAGACCAAGAAGGATATCACCGTCGAGGAACTCACTCTCAATGTGACCACATCCGGCAATCATCTCGGTGAGAAGCCCTTCAGCTTCGGTCCTCAGGGAGGATTCCCTCCTTTCGGGGGCGACAGCATCCGGCGTGACAGTTTTCCCGCACCTCCCGGCGGTTTTCCTCAGTTTGGCGGTGGATTCCCTCCTTTCGGGGGTGATAGCATCAAACGGGAAGGAATGCCCGATTTTGGCGGCGAAAGACCTGATTTCAGCGGTGAAATGCCCGATTTTGGCGGAGGATTCGGTGGAAAACATAAATACTACGCCTCTGCCAAGGGTATTGCCTCAAAGGGCAGGATTATTATCAACAGCGGCAGTGTGACCGTCAGAACGGCAACAGCGGGAGCCGAGGGTATCGAGGGTAAGCAGGGCGTAGCCTTCAACGGCGGTCGTGTCGATATACTTTCTCCTGACGATGCCGTCAATTCAAGCGGCACGATCGAATTCAACGGGGCATATGTCACAGCCCGAAGTATGGGTAACGACGCTGTCGATGCCAATCCAAAAACAGGTTTCTTCACTCCCTTTGGAGGTAATAACAATGCCGACAGCCAGGAGATTGATACGGCTATTGTGATTCGTGGCGGCACCGTTTATGCCTGGAGTCAGGTGGGTTCGCCGGAAGAGGGACTCGACTGCGATTTCTCCCCCATCGTAATAGAGGGCGGCACGGTCTTCTCTGTGGGCGGCGGTATGGGCGAGATGCCCTCCGTGCCTACCAATGATACGGCCAAACAGCCCACAGTGCTGCTTATCGGTATCGACATAGAGAAAGACAAAGCCGTCAGCATACTCGATGCCGACGGCAAAACGGTTCAGAGCGTCACCGTGCCCTTCACTCTGCGTCGCAGCGCCAGCCTCGTCAGCAGTTCCGCTTTCCGGCTTGGCAGCACCTATACCGTAAAGACAAAGGGCTACGAAAAGACCTTCACTATCAGCGAACCGTTCACTGTGGTACGCTGATGGTGTGAAGTTCTACATACTCTCTTTAAGTATCTCCGTGATATCCTCTTTCGTCAGATTCAGATAGCCTGCGGGATAGACGACGGTAGTCTCGGTGATGCCGGCAATCATGTCGTCGGTGGCACCCAGTTCGCTGATGGTAAGAGGCAGACCTATCTCCAGCATCCACTGCTTCAGGGCTTCGAGACCCTTTTCTGCTGTCTGCTCGTCGCTCACGCCCTCGCCGCTGATGTTCCACACGTTCTTGGCGAAGCGTACGAACTTGGGCAGACCGTTCTTCATTGCCCTGCGATAGTAGGCCATCGAGACTGAGGCCAGCGCATAGCCGTGAGGGGCGTGTGTCCAGGCTCCCACGCTGTGCCCGATCATGTGCACCATCCAGTCCTGCTGCTTGCCTTTGCCCACGAGGGTGTTCAGCGCCCAGGTGGCTGTCCACATGATGTTCGAGCGGGCCTCGTAGTCCTGCGGATTCTTCACGGCGATGCGACTGCTGTGGATGACCGAGCGCATCAGCCCCTCGGAGAGATAGTCGCTGGTGTTGTCGTCGAAGTCGGAGAAATACTGCTCCATGATGTGGTTCATGATGTCGTAGATACCGGCCTTCATCTGGTTCTCGGGCACGGTCATCGTGAACTTGGGGTTCAGGATGGAGAACTTAGGCATCAGACGGCTGTCGAACACGTGGCCCATCTTCAGGTTGATTGAGGCATCGGTGATCACCGTGCCGGCATTCATTTCCGAACCCGTGCCGGCCATCGTCAGCACGCAACCTACGGGTAGCAGCTTCTGTCCTTCGGGAGGATTCTCCTGCCTGAGCCAGAACTTGTCCCAGTAGTCGCCTTCGTAGAACACCGATGCAGCCACAGCCTTCGAGTAGTCGCACACGCTGCCGCCGCCAAGAGCCAGAATCAGGTCAACGTCATTCTCACGGGCTATCTTCACGCCCTCGTTCAGTTTCTCCAGCGTGGGATTGGTCATCACGCCTGGGTTCTCCACGACGGTTTTGCCGGCCTCGCGGAGAATGGCCACCACCTGGTCGTAGATACCGTTGCGTTTCACACTGCCGCTACCGTAGTTGAGCATCACCACAGGACCGTAGCCCTTCAGCTCGTCCTTGAGGAAGTTCAGGGACTCATCACCAAAATACAGCTTGGTGGGATTGTAGTAAGAAAAGTTGCCTTGCATGATTACAGAATTATTTTTTTAAGGTTGAATCGTTCGAAGGCGATGGCTCTATTGGTGTCCTTGGGATCGATTTCCTGTTTCATTTTTTTCGTTGTTCGTTTCGACACAGAAGTGTGAGTGTGGCAGTGGGCAATGGTTTCGCGGCCTTGACAGAGAGCTGCACCTTACCTTTTGTCTTACTGCTGCGGACAACCAACAGTGCGCGTCCCTTCCACGTTTTTACACGAGGCGAGGTATATGGCTCAGTGTCCTTCAGGTCGGCAGAGGCGAAGGCCAGCAGCGTGCCTGCTCCCTTGACTGTAGCCTCGCAGGCAACGGCTGCGTCGGGACATACGCGTCCCTTGCTGTCGATGACCTCAACGGTGACGAATATCAGGTCCTGACCATCTGCTTGCATCACCGTCTTGTCGGCAGTGAGGCGCAAACAGGCAGGTTCGCCAGCGGTACTCAGGCCAACGGTCTTGCCGCCGGCTTCGGCACGGAGTTCGCCCGGCTCGTAGTTTACCGTAAACACGGCCTTGTATTCCGTCTCGCGGCTCACCTGTTTCGTGCCGATGAGTTTGTCGTTGAGATAGAGTTTCACTTCGGGCAGCTTGGTATATACTTCCACCTCTATGGGCTTGCCTTCCCATCCGGGCCAGTTCCATGATTCCCACGTGGGCCACACGCTCCATGATGTTTCGCGAATCTTGCCGTGATATCCGTCCGGTTCCTTCACAGCAAGGTAAACGACCCCCTCCACACTTCCCCAAGGGGAGGCTTCTACGTCCCCCTTGGGGGACCACAGGGGGGTCTGCCACAGGATTTCACGATAGTGGCTGATGGGTTTGCGCCAGCCTGTGATATCGACATCGCCGCAGTAGGCTCCGTGCCAGTCGGGCTGTCCGCCTTCAACGTAGTGTTCGCCGGGGCGTTCGCCCTGATAGTAGTATCTTCCGATGCCCGATTCGCCCAGATAGTCGAGACCCGTCCACACGATATCGCCCACGATGTAGGGATAGTCCTGCACAAGGGCCCAGTTCCTGAAGGCATCACGCGGATAGCTCTCCGTCTGCCAGATGATGCGCTTGGGGTCGCGTTCGTGGTCACCGGCATGCTTGTGAATCATGTAGTTGTAGCCCACCACGTCGAGCACTTCGGCATGCGGGTCGTATATTTCCCAGTCGCTGTCCCATGAGCAGAGAGCCTCGGTCACGGGGCGTGTTGTGTCTATTTCGTGGATGGCCTTCTTCATCTGTCGGGCGGTATAGACTACGCGGATGTCTTTGCGCTCCATCACCTCGTTGCCGATGCTCCATGAGATGACGCTGGGGTGGTTGCGGTCGCGCATCACCATTGCGTGGATATCCTCACGATAGCACGAGTCAATGAGCGTCGAGTAGTCGTAGGGATTCTTCTCCTGTCGCCAGCCGTCGAAGGCCTCGTCGATGACGAGCATACCCAGTGAGTCGCAGGCATCAAGGAAGGCGCGGGTGGTGGGGTTGTGCGAGGTGCGGATGAGGTTGAAACCGGCCTCCTTCATCTGCCTTACCTTTCGTATCTCTGCAGCGTCGAATGCCATAGCACCCAGCACACCGTCATCGTGGTGCACGCAGGCTCCGCTGATGAGCACCTTCTTGCCGTTGAGTACGAAACCCTGCTCGGCATCGAATGAGAATGTGCGCACTCCGAATTTAGCGGAGAGGGTAGAGGTGAGAGGTGAGATGTTAGAGGTTAGAGGTGAGAGGTTAGGGGTTAGTGTTGCATGCGTCTCGTACAGGTATGGCGACTCTGGCGACCACAGCCGGGGATTGTCGATGGTGTAGGTAAAGCTGACGGTTTTGCTCTCACCGGCTTTCAGTGCAACCTCTTTCTGTTGCCCTTCCACCTCAACGATACCCTTTTGGTCATTGTCGCTCTCGTTCTGCACCGTTACCTCCACCTTTACCGTTGCTTTGTCGGCCGACACCTCGGGTGTAGTGACAAACACGCCGTTCTCTGCAATGTGCAGCGTGGGCATCGTCTCCAGCCATACGTGGCGGTAGATGCCCGAGCCTGAGTACCAACGGCAGTTGGGCTGCTCGGAGTTGTTCACCTTCACCACCACCTCGTTCTGTCGCTTGTCCTTATACACAAAGGGCGTGATGTCCACGGTGAAAGGCGTGTATCCGTATGCATGCCGCCCTGCCAGTTGTCCGTTGATATAGACCTCGGCCTTCTGGTACACACCCTCGAAGTGGAGCTTCACGAGTTTATCTCTCAACTCTAAACTCTCAACTCTAAACTCTAAACTCTCAACTCTAAACTCTTTCCGGTATTCTCCCTTGCCGGCCTTGAACCATCCTCCTCCAGTGCCCGTAGCACCTTTTCCGGAATTGGGACCTTCGTAGATGTCCCAGTCGTGGGGCAGGTTCACTTGGGTGGTTTTACCGTCTTGGCTGAATGTCCATCCGTCGTCGAACAGCGTCCGTTGACCTTGTGCTGCGAGCCCTGTTGTCAGTAGCAGCGCGCAAATGCTTGCTTTTCTCATCATTATGATATTGCTTTTAGTCCGATGATTGATGCGATGAGGGTTGTGAGAAAGAACAGCCGCCAGAAGGTGGCAGGTTCTTTGAAGATGAATATGCCGATAACGACGGCCCCGACGGCTCCGATGCCTGTCCATACGGGGTAGGCCGTACCCAGGGCGATAGTCTGTGTGGCCTTTGCCAGTAGTATGGCACTAAGGACATACAGCAGCCCGAAAACAGCTATCCACGTCCACCACTCATTGCCGGAAACACCTTTTGCCCTGCCAAGACAGTAGGTGAACCCCACCTCGCAAAGCCCAGCGGTAATCAAGATAATCCAATTCATCATTCTGTATAGTTATGATCCACCACGACGACAACTTGCTGGTCGGGCACTAACGGCTGTATTTCAGTAGTGAGCTGACTGACAAAGGCGGCATCGTCGTGAACGGAGATATCCGGAACGACATCGACAGAGAGATACTTGTTCTTCTCCGAATAATAGAAACCGTGCACCTGAACAATATCCTTGTGGGCTGCGAGGGTCTGCATCACCTTCGACTGCAATTCAGCACGGCGGTTGTCACCTGTGGCAATGGCGTAGACACCGACAGTCATGATAATGCCATGCTTCTCAAACATCCGCGTGGAAATACGTCGTGTCAGCCCGTGAATCCCGTGGGCCGACATGGTGTCATAGACGTTGATGTGCAGCGAACCAATCTTCACGTCAGGGCCGTAGTTGTGCAGTATCATGTCATAGACGCCAAGCACGCCCTCGAAGTCGAAGACCTCCTTCTTTATCTGATTGGTGAGTTCTGCCGAGATACTCGTCCCCAGCAGTTCGTTGACGGGCGAGGCGAGCATCTCGACACCGGCCTTGATGATGACAATGGAAATCAGTGCGCCCAGAATACCGTCGAGCGACACACCCCACAGCAGCATGACACCTGCCGATACAAGCGTAGCCAGCGTGATGACGGCATCAAACAGCGCATCAGAGCCGGAGGCTATCAGCGCGTCGCTCTTCAGTTGCTCGCCCTTGCGCTTCACATACTGCCCAAGGATGAGTTTCACCACGATAGCCACCGCTATAACCACCAGCGTCGTCGTGGTGTATGAAGGCTCCGTGGGGTCGAAGATTTTCTTCGCCGACTCGATGAGCGAGGTGATACCAGCCGACAGCACGATGACGGCGATGATGATGGCACTGAAGTACTCGATGCGTCCGAAACCGAAGGGATGCTTCCTGTCGGGCGGTCGCTGTGAGAGCTTCGTGCCCACGATGGTGATGACGCTCGACAGCGCATCGCTCAGGTTGTTGACGGCATCCATCACGATGGCCACACTGCCGGCCAGAATGCCCACTGCGGCCTTGAAGCCCGCCAGCAGCACATTGGCGGCGATGCCAATCCAACTGGTACGGATGATTTCCTGACTGCGATTCATATAACTACAGCTTGCCAGCCAATGCCACCACTTTCTGCTTCGTCTCTTCAGTCTTCTGCTCGTCAATCTTGGCAGAGACAAAGCCCATGTTCTCCACGCCCCAGTAGTTGCAGATGTCGCGGAACTCGGCCGTCGCACCGTCGTAGACGCCGGGAGAGTAGGATGACATCAGCAGCGCCAGCTTCTTCACGTTGGCAGGCTTCTGCACGCAGTACATGCGCTGGACGGCAGCCTGAATCTGGGCGCAGAGCGTGAAGTAGTAGATGGGCGCAGCCAGCACCAGCACCTCTGCTTCATTCATCAGCGGGTAGAGCTCCTGCATATCGTCCTTCTGGATGCAGGCGCCGTTGCCTTTCGTGTGACAGTACTCGCAAGCCAGACAACCTGCAATCTTCTTCTTGCCCACGTTCGCCAGTGTCACCTCATGACCTGCTGCCTCGGCAGCCTTCCTGTACTCTTCCGCCATCCATGCGGTGTTGCCGTTGGCTCTCGGAGAGGCTTGTAAAATCAGAATCTTCATAATCGTATTTGTTTTAAGATTAGTAATTGTATTAGTTTCTGTAAATTTGCTGCAAATATACAAAAAAAATCCCGAAGCAGATGGCCTTTGTCATCTTCCAGTTATATGTTTCATAACATATTTTCGTCACAAATCGGTGAAAATGTGTAACTCCCTACAAATAAAATGTTTATATTTGCGGCAATTTTATATCAAAATGCCAACGAAAAGCTATTTTTAACTAAAAATTTAATCATTATGAAACTAAGAAAGTATCTTGCATTCATGCTCGCAGGTGCAGCAATGATGTTTGCGGTGTCTTGTTCTGACGACGACGATCCGGATCCCGGTCCAACTCCCGAACCCTCTCCCAGTCCCACGTACAAGCCCTCTCTCTACTATCTCGGCATTGATACAGCGGCCATCACGGAGAAGTATCCTGACATGACCGGTCAGATGCTGGAGGTGCGCTACTACCTCAATACCAATATGAACAAGGATGTTCAGCTGACATTAGATGAGATTGGCTACTATTACTGTTATTTCGAACGGGGTGAAGGAGGAAAAGTAATACCCAACAGTGCCCAAGGTAATAGAAAGGTGAAAGAGGGTAAGGATCTGGTTTCCCATAAAGGTCATGAAGCCATGTTTGGCGACTACAAAATGCCTAATCTGGAGAATATCCTATCTCTGGGCGAAGCTATCAAGATCGTCAAGGATGCCGCTGCCGCTCCGGGTGCTGCGTTCAAATGTCCGCGCACGGGAGTGATCACCCTTCACAGACCTGTTGACCCGACTTCTGCCGGAAAGCTGTACTACACCTTCGGCGATGACGCCAGCAATAAATACAACGTTGCCGTTAATGCCTACACCGGAGAGCTGGAGCTGAGAGACAAGCCTGACGACCCCAGTCCCGACTATAAGGCTTCTATTTACTGGCTTAATCAGGACACCGCAGCCATCAACAAAGCTCAACCTGCGTTTGAGGAACACTTCAAGAGTGCTGTCTATACGCTCAATAGCAATATTAACGAGAAGAATACGCCTGACGAGCTGTGGATGACACAGATCGACTATAACTACAGCAAGGGAGAAGGCAGCAATGCAGACCTTTGTAAGGGCAAAAGAACGCAATTCTATGAGGGTGCTCCTATGGCCATTTCGACATCTCAGGGTGAAGCCATAGATTATTTGTCCTTCCCTTATCGGGTTGCAACAACCCACGACATAAGGGATATTCTTGAAAGGCTCTTTGATGCCGCAGAAAAGCCTGGCGCACAGTTCGAATTGCCTGCTACGAACAAGATTGAACTTTATGTCTCGCATTACGAGAAGACTCTCGGAGAATGTATTTATGACTTCGGCCTCGACGGAAGCGGACAACATATTATAGTAATAAACTTCCACAGCGGAAACCTCTATTTGGAAGAGCCGGAAGAATAAACCTCGGCTTGATAACAACAGCAAACGGCATCCGAAAGGGTGCCGTTTTGTTGTTAACGAGTTCTGGGTTATTTCTTACGGACGGGGCGCACATAGAACTCTGCGGTGCGTTCGAACCATTCGATGCCCCAATACGCGGCACCATAGCCGACAGTCAACGCATAAGCCTCAGTCGCGTTGTAAGGCGTAGACGACCAAAACGCCGTACTGTAATTTAAAGGTTTAGAGGGGAAGAAAACCTTGCCACCATTCGGTCCGGTGAACCTACCGCCATCCACGTTGGCCTGATTTACATATTCGTATTGACACTTATTGAACAATTCTTCCATCTGCTCATACGTTGGTGCTGCTGCCACTCGTCCGAATTTGTATAATGTGCCATTGGCTTCCGGTTTTGATGCGCCCATGTTACAGCATCGCCACAGCGTGCCGCTGGGCAGACCCAGGTCTATCCAATGCGGGTGATTGGCGTCGGGACAAGTCTTGTAAGCCATATTGCTCGTATCCGGAAGATCTGGTATGGGATTAATCACATCGTCGTCATCATCTCCGCAGGAGGCAAAGCCTACACACACAGCTGCCAGCAAAAGCATTGGCAACCACATAAACATTTTCTTTTTCATTGTTTTTAGTTTCTTCATTGGTAATGATTAGTTAAACAGTTATTTGCAGCACAAAAATACAACAAAATCCGCAAACAGCAAATTTTACGCGTAAAAAACTTTAAAAAAACATAAAATGCAAGTATCATGTGTTTTGAAGGGAGCCTGTTTAATGGGCAATATGCTGGGCATATACGGTCTTCTTCGTCGGTTCGTCGAATACGCGAACATTCAATAGCTTCGGACCACGATGTGCATGAGAGGATCTACTACTAGGCTTTATTACGGCCCCTTACAGCAAGTGAAGGAAGAGGGTAATCATACCCGTATTTATCATGTCGGCAAACATGGAGCCGACGATTGGCACAATGAGGAAAGGCTTCACGGCATAGCGGTATTTGTAGCACACGGCACTCATGTTGGCCATGGCGTTTGGGGTTGCACCCAGTCCGAAGCCGCATATACCGGCACACAGCACAGCAGCATCGTAATCGCGACCCAGCAAGGGGAATGCCACAATGTATGCAAAGAGTGCCATCATCAACACCTGTGAGAACAGTATGACTATAAGCGGAAGCGCCAGGCTCTGCAGTTCCCATAGTTTCAGGGATATCATGGCCATACCGAGGAACATTGACAGGCAGATGTTGCCCACACTGACTATTCGTTCCATATCCAGCAGTTTGTCGGCTTTCACCCATCTGCCGTCTTCCTTGTAGCGTACGAATCCTATTGTGTTGCGGACGAAGGCGGCCAGGAGCAGGGCTCCGAAATAGGTGGGGAACGTGATGCCCGTCCTTGCCAGCAGCCAGCTCATCACGGTGCCGCCGCCCATCACCAGGACGATGTAATAGGAGGCCTTCGCATACTGCTGAAACTCCTGTTCGTTCGTACTGATACGCTTGGCGCGACCTGTCGGCGAGGCCTCGTCGCTTTCGATACCGGCCATTGCGGGGTCTATCTCGTCGTCGTGCGGTTGTATCTGTTCGTGGGTCAGTTTCGTGCGGATAATCTTCTCTGCCAGCGGACCGCCCAGCATCGAACCGGCTATCAGGCCGAAGGTGGCAGCCGCCATACCTATCGTTCCTGCCCCGTGCAGTCCCATTCCCTCGAGCACACTGGCAAATCCGCCTGCCGTGCCGTGTCCGCCCGTCATGGATATGCTGCCGACAGCCATACCTATCAGGGGATTCACGTCCATGAGCCGTGTGATGCCTATAGCTATCGAGTTCTGCATGGCAATGATGGCAAACAGCAGGCCAAGCATGATTATCAGCGTTTTGCCGCCTTGCTTCAGCACTTTAAGGTCGCTCTGGAAACCCACGCTGGTGAAGAATGCCAGCATGAAGACATCCTTCAGTGTCCCGTCGAACGACACCTCTATATTGCACCATCCGTACAGCATCAGTGTAATCACAGAGAAGATGATGCCGCCGCTCACCGGCGACGGTACACAGAATCTCTGGAGAAAAGGCACCTTACGTGTCAGCACCATACCGACGAGGAGTGCCAGGGCACCTATGCCGGCTGTCTGTATCATGTTCAGTCCAATGCTTGTCATATTTCACAGTATTTTTTTAGAATCTATATTGCGCCCTGATGTTGGCAGCGTGTCTGTTTATCTTTGCCCCGCTGCAGAATGTGTCAAACATATCATGCCAGTCAACACCCAAATTCCATCTCTTGCCCAGTTGCTTGTTCACCGACAGACAGCCATATACGGGTACGCCGCTCAGCTCGCGTTCCGGTGCCTTATTGGTATAGTACACCAGCTGCATACCTATCTGCCAGGCATGGGGAAGATATGCGGTGGGGGCAACTCTCAGTGAGGCATAGGTTCTGTCCCCGGACATATACAGATTTGCTCCGCCCGTCAGGTTCAGCCATTTCGTCTTCCAGTAGGCCGACGCGCCCAGTCCTGCAAAGTTCTCGCCATCCTCCACGGTATAGTAGCTCACCTCCGTCTGCACCGTCAGTTTCTGCCTGCTGTGGGCATAGGCCAGTTTCACCTGGTTGATGGTCCGCTCCTCCAGCTGTCCGTCCGCCTCGGCCATCCTCCACACCACGTCGAAAATTGTCTTGCCGTCCATGAAGAGATTCTGGTAGGAGGGGTTGTAGTATTTGCGATAGTAGCCCAGCTGTATCTGATTGCGGCTGTCGGGTGTGTAGATGACGCTGGCGTTCGCGTTGTCGCGTGTGTCGGAATACTTCTGGCAGACTCCTTCGTCCATCAGTTTGTAGTTGTAGAACATCACGCGGCTTCCCGCCGTGAATTTCCACTTAGGCAGGGCGTAGGTGAGCTGCAGATATATGTCGTTGTTGAAGACATTCCAATGCCTCTCCGTATCCTTTTGCCCGCTCATCAGGAAATCGCCTTCCACGCCCAGCATCATCGTCAGGCGCTCGGTGAAGAGGGGAGTGTTCAGCTCCACGACATACATCGGCAGTTTGTTGTACAGCACGGGGTCGCTGGCATACTGATATCCGCCCAGGATGAGCAGTTCGGTGCCCTCTTCATTGAAGGTGTGGAAGTATCGCGCCCTGCCCATCACCTTGCGCGACGTGGCGGAAGGATGGTCGAGGTATTCCTGAGTGAGGTAGGTGAGCAGTCTGTTCCTCTCATCAAAGCGGTTCGTCATGTGAAGCGTCAGATGCTCCTCGTTTCCGTCCTGACGGCGGTAGGATGCGTTGGCATAGAGGTCGGTGTGCTTGCTGCCGTAGAGCGCATTCACGCTTCCGATGCCCGCTACGTCTTTTCCGAAGTCGCCTTGTCCTTCCACGAAGCCCTTCCACCTGTCCGGCATCTTCATGTTAATGTCCAGCACACGGCCCATGTCTATGGTTCCCTTTGCCACGCCCGTGTTGTCGCACACCTGAATCTTTGCTATATCCTTGGCCTTCATTTGGCTGATGATCAACCTTATGTCGCCATTCATCGGGCAGTTGTCAATGCGCAGGTTGTAGCCGTCGATGACGTCTTCATAACCGGCAATCATCAGTTCCGGCACCATCTGCAGCACATCCATCAGCGATTCCTCTCCCGTCAGTTCCATCCGCTGTGGGTATATCATCGTCCTGTCTGCCTTAATCTCCACGACGGGCAAATCATCTTCCGCCATCACCGTCGCGGATAGCAGCATAAAGCTGATTATGAAGAGAATCTTTGACAACTGACAATTGATAATTACTTTTTCTAGATGCAAAGATACAAAATAAAGTTTAAAGGTTAAATCCCCCGCTTCACATTTGAGTAAAATAGCAAAGAGAATTGAGTAAAAATCACATTCAAATAGAGTAAGATGGAATATATTCGCAAGCAATTCTATACGCAGAAAGAGCGCATCTAGGAGTGCGAGGTGGAGACGTTGTTAGGATAATAGAAATGCTCCTTTGAATTAGCAAAATAAATCCCCTGCTTCACGTTAGAATGAGGCAGGGGATTCGTTTTCTTACTTCTCACATCTTACATCATACATCTCACCTGTTTCCCTTAGCTCTGTTGTGAGTCTTGCAGAGCATCTGGCAGTTTGAGATGTCTGTGCTGCCGCCTTTGCTCCAGGCCGTCACGTGGTCGGCATCCATGTCTGAGAACTTGTATATCCTTGTGCGCACATTGTCATGCCCCTTGGCGCACTCGGGGCAGTTGCTGATGCCCAGCGCCTGTGCTTCGTTGGTTTGGCGTGCATATACAGTCTTCTTCACGCTGTCCTCAAAGATACGTATGTTCAGCAGATATTGGTCTGTCTCCCCACCGAGCAGATATTCGAACACACCGCGCTTGTTTGTCACGGCTTCGTCTGCATACAGTTTGTTCACACGCTGCTGCAATTTCGCAGGGCTGTAGGAATTGGAATGGTATTTCTCATAGAAAGCTCCCCATTCCAGACCTCGCATCTCGCTCTTGGGCTCACCGAACAGCGTCTTTGCCCATTCTATCACGGTGTCGAAATACGTCTTCAATTCCTCTATGCTGTTGTCATAGCGATGCAGACTCATATATCCACCCACATTCTCTTCGCCCTTGGCCACCCACGCAAGAGCCGTGTGGAGGATATCCTGACGATTGGCATTGCCGTTCACGTAGCATCCCCATTTCTGTAGTTGCGGATTACGCGAGTTGCTGAACGTAGCCTTCGCAAGCGTGACGAACGGTCCGCTATATGTGGCATTCAGCAATTCCTGTTTGTTGAGCGGCACGCCGGCAATATTGATGGTCTCAAACCATTCCTTGATTTCTTTCTCCGTGCCGTTGCAGATGTAGATGAGCAACTTATATCCGAGAATCTTCTCCTGCTCCTCCTTACTTAAGCCCGTGAAGTATTGCTCCATTCCGAACTTATCCTTGATGGCGAACTTACCTGTGACAAAGCGTCCTATACTGGTGATGCGCTGTTGTCCGTCAAGTATCTCGTATTTGCCTTCTTCCGGCTCATTGAAATAGATGAGACCGATGGGGTAGTCCTTCAGCATGCTGTCGATGACAGCAACCTCCTTCTTGCCGTCATTTTCGGCGTAGAGATAATTGCGCTGATATTCCGGCTGTATGGTCAGTTTGCCGGACCATCCGAACAGACCTTTGCCTTCCAGCTGATTGTAGACAAAGCCTTCACATATTTCCCTGACCGTCAGGTCTGTCATCAATGTCGTTTGCATAGTTCTATTGCTTTTTGCGGATTACGATTCTTGTATATGGTACTACTGGTATATTACCATCCAAATAGAATAAGTCTCCATCTCTCATACCAGGATTTAACTTTTTCAAAGACCTATCATAAGGCTTTATGCCTAACTCAACACCAAGATTACCATGTCCTAACCCAACAATATCAAATTGTTCCGGACAATATTTGTCCAGAAAAGTCTTAGGAACACCCATTTCCCCATCATAATCGATAGGGATTGCATCTGTAAATGGGATATCTATAGCGTTGTAATTTTCGTAATGTTTGTAACCTTTTCCTCTTACCTCTTTATGTTTTGAGTAGAGAATATTGTCTTCCATTGTCATCAAAGGAAGTGGTTCGTGTCTGCGTCCATGGTCAATATTTGTGAACCAAACTACGCCGGAAACTCGAATCATACCCTCTATATGATTGCCAGCTGTTGCAACGTCTTTATAATTACTGATGAAGTGTGTGGCTCCACCTGCGAATCCCATTCCAAGCCAAATGTGATTTTCTTTTATATATGGAAATACCTCTTTATATGTAATGGCATTTTGATGCCCTATAATCACAAATTGCTTATTCGCTTCCATTATCCACGAGAAGAATTCCCTAAACAAAGAGAAGGGAGGATTGGTTACAATAATATCGGCTTCATCTCTCAGTTTGCAAACCTCTTCGCTACGGAAATCTCCGTCACCATCAAGGTAGTTCCAATGCAAGTCGTTGATATTGAAACGCCCATCATTATTTATATCCTCATCCAGCACGAATATCTTGCCGTTGGTGCGAGTCTTGTCAGCATCGTAGTAGGGACTTTCTGTTTCGAAAAGCGTTGGTTCCCAATTCTTTATCTTTTTCGATTCTACGGCATAACTGGTGGAGATGAGTTTCTTCAATCCGAATGCTTCAAAATTCTGCGCAAAGAATTTCGTGAAGTTGCTCCACTCTGGGTCATCACAAGGTAGCAAGACGGTCTTTCCACGAAACACATCCGGATTATATTCCAGATATGCATTCATTTCTTTCTGAATATCAGAGTATTGCGTATAGAACTCGTCATTCTTCGCATTCTTGGCATTAGCAAGGTTGGTATTTGCCATACGTTATGCATTATGCGTGTGCTTATCTTCGGAAGCAGACAGCAGAGCATACAAAACATGGACGGTATTCCTATCCATGTCCTAAAGGCTCTCGCATGCCTGCAAAACCAGATAAGTCACGTCCATGCATATGCACAGACGCTTGCGACTTATTCTTAGGTTATGCGTTATGAATTTGCGAGATTCTTAGGACATTCCGAATAACAGCAAACGCTTGTTAATATTCCAATAAGGTCATACCGGCACTTCCGCTGAAGCCTTTTTACCCCACATTTGCATGTGCATTTCGTGGGCAATATCCGATACTTGAAAGCAAAGATAAGAAAAAAAGTTAATAGTTTAGTGCTTTGTTTAAATAATGACGTATTTTTTTGTCGAAATATTTGGAAAAATTGAAAAAAGGCTGTACCTTTGTGCCGGTCGGGAGGCAATAAAACGGAGCAAAAAGGGGGCTGGAGAGAAGATTGTTAAGAGGAGAGGGGCGATAGCACCCGGATAGAAAGAGATTTTAGAGGAAGGCCAAAAGCTTTCCTTTTTTTATTTTTGTCCTATCAATCTATACGCGCGCACGCGCGCTCGAGTCGCCGGTAAACCCCAGAACACATTTTGTACGTATTGCAACTTGAATCTTCAAGCCGCAGGGGTGAATAGTCTCCTTGCAATTTATAAACAGTTTTCAAAAATGAAAAATTTATTAACTAAATGTCAAAATGACAAAAACCTCGGATGTTTCGTGCGTATCTTTGCGGCAGCTTTGGGGTTTCTTGAACGATTTAGTCGTTTTCTGTTCCTCAAATTACCCATATGGACGGACTATTCCAAGTCCATGCCGGCAGGATGGATAGAGATCCATACCTTTGCAAGCGGAGTTCAAAATATGGGTGAAAGAGTTTGCCCTTGATTTATTTGAAATGATGTGGTATCTTCGCAACGGAGTTAGACTCCAAGGCTCGCGTTTGTATGTGTTGCCTGTTCGGGAGTAAACCTTCAAGTATACTATATACGTATGATAGGGGTAGCCTGAGCACGGGTCCCGAAGCCTCCAGAAAATTGTCTATGGTAAAGGCTTAGTGCAAGACATATAACTTCCAAAAAAGATTAGAAATGGAAGATTTGATTATTAACGAATGCTCTTTAGAGCAGGAGTTGGCCCAAAAGGCCGAAGACTTGAATGCTGCACGCTATATGCGCGAGCAGCAGTTGGTGGAGATGACACTTGGCCGTATTGCTGATGGCCTTGTGTCTAAGAGTAGTGAGATTGCCAGTTTGGTGACCGCTACGAAAGGAAAGTGCGACAAGACAATAAGACAGTTGGTGTCGGATGAAATCAGACGTTCTGCCAACGGGCTGTTGCTATGTCGTGACTATTCGCAACGTTCAAAGAGCGACCAGCAGGTGATTGTCTTTACGGGAAGTCACTGGGAGCCTGTGATTCCGACGCAATGGAAAGATTTCATTGACGATTGTGCAGAGCGTTGTGGGGTTCCGGAAACGCAGTGCAAGGATCATGGTTTTATGAACTTGTTATATGAGAATGTGGCATTCAACGTAAAAGGATATCGTGTGCGTCGCATTCCCGTAGGTGAAGTTTGGCTGAATGCCCGCAACGGGACACTGGAATTGAAAGGTGATGGGAGCATTATGTTACGTGAGCACCATAAGGATGACATGTTCACTTACACGTTGAGTTATGCCTATGACCCGGATGCCAAGTGCCCGCAGTGGCTAAGATTTCTTGGCAAAGTGTTGCCGGAGGAAGAAGCCCAGAAAGTATTGGCAGAATTTACGGGTTATTGTTTGACGGATAATCACCAGTTGCAGAAGATGCTGTGGCTGAAAGGTGAGGGACAGAACGGAAAATCCGTGACACTCGAGATAATCGAGGCACTGTTTGGTTCTGGTAATATCAGTTACCTTAGTCTGTCAGATTTGACCAATGATGCTATCAAGCGTGCCGGCATAGAGGGTAAGATACTCAATGTGTCGCACGAAAGCGGCAGGGATGTCAATCCTAACGTGCTGAAGCAGTTGGCATCGGGCGAACGTGTCACCATTGAACGTAAGTATAAAGACCCTCGCGAGATTAACGATTACGGGAAATTCTGTGCAGCCTTCAATGTGCTTCCGAGGGCAGAAGTCACCGGAGGATATTTCCGACGCATTATCATCCTTCCCTATAATATCACCATTACTGACGAGGAGAGGGACCCCCAATTGGCAGAAAAACTGAAGACCGAGCTTCCAGGTATCCTCAATTGGGTACTGCAGGCACTTCCTGCGCTAATCAAGCGGAAGAGTTTTACTGTAAGCGAGATTTGCACGAAAGCCTTCAATGACTATGTCATGCAATCCGACAATGTTAGGATGTTTGTAAACGAGATGTGTGAAAAATCTGCCAGTGAGACCAAGGCGTTAGAACTGTTCTTTGCTTATAAGAGGTATTGTGATGAATCATCACTTCATCCACTCGGAAGGACAAAGTTCTATGACCGCATGGAGCGTATAGGTGTTAAGAGTAGTATGTATGCGAATGTCAGGTATTTTAATCTCAAACTTGTAGAATGATGAATAATGCTCACGAACATTTCGACACCAGACGTCTGAACGCCACCCCAATCACGGAGGTGGCTCAGCGTTTGGGCTGCACTTTGCGCAAGGCAGGCTCAGTTTGGAAAACACGTTGTCCTTGGCATGAAGACACACATCCTTCACTGACGCTCTACGAGCGTACAGATGAGAACCGCTGTCATTGCTTTGCTTGCGGACATGGAGGCTCTGTGATAGACTTCGTGATGCAGCAAGAGAACTGGTCGTTCCAACAGGCCTGCCAATGGCTCTCTTCGGAGTTTGGTATAGCAACAGCACAGCATTCTGGGCAGATACCGCGACCGAAACAACAAAAACCGCCGGTACCTCGCATCCCCAACTATACCTACATACCGCAGGAGATGGTAGAAAAGTTTGTGTCGGAGGAGAATTCTCTATGTCGCTGCCTGATGCAAATGTATCATCCGGAGGCTGTGAAGTGGCCTCACGGAGGAATACAGTATAGGATGCTACGCAATGGGCGAATATGATGACTATACTGTGTTTCCGAGCATTGATATAGAGGAGCGCGTGTGCAATCTCAAGGTGCAGCACTACGAGACGAACATCGGTTCTCCGCGTTTTGCGCATTCAGACCCTGGGGCATGCTATTGGCTCGGGGCGATGTGGGTGAAGGAGGGACTTTTGCCACGTGATGCCGAGTTCCGTTCGGAATGTCTGTTTGGTGAACATCTGCTCAGTCGCCATCCCAACAGCATCGTTGCTCTCGTGGAGAGTCCGAAGAATGCACTTTTCGGAGCTTTGTCATATCCGCAGATGACGTGGGTGGCTACGGGTAACAAAACCATGCTCAGGCGTGAGGTGCTCAAACCCTTGCTCGGGCGTGATGTTATTGTCATCCCTGACCGCGATGCCATAGGGGAGTGGCAGACATGTATCAGCGGTATGGGCGATATTGCCAACTTCACCGTTAGCGATTTCTGTGAGCGTGTAGCTTCGGAGGGCGAAATGAAGTTTGATATTGCCGACTACTTGCAGCAAAAGAGTCTCTTGCCGTTCTAAGGACGATTAGTTCTTGATGAGTTTTTGACGGCTGTCTATAGAGGCGTAACGTCCTCATAGGCAGCCGTTTTGGCTTCTGTGCTTTTTTTTTTAGTTTTTCCTCGTCGAAACCTATATATTAGTTCAATTTATAAAATATTTTATTGAGAAAAAACTAATAAAACTAAAGAGAGGTGCGTAATGTCTCTCTAAATAAGCAAAATACATGTTTATTGAGGATTGCAAAAAACTCAAAAACTTCTCCTTATCCTTCACCCCTCACAAATCATTTTGGCGAGGGTGTTAATGGCGAGGCACTCCCCAACGACCGGACCGCCGGCCCGAAACGACCGCATCGCCGGTCCGAAGTAACCGGGCTGGCGGCGAGCAACAATGCGGATATTTAAAACGAAATCACCCCTCACAAATCATTTTGGCGAGGGTGTTGAGGGCGAGGCACTGGTCGCGGCGGATGGCGAGGCGCTCGTTGTGATGCTCCCAAGGGGCGAGAATCAATATCTGACCGCTGCAGCATGCCTCCATGCGCTTGCCGCCGGGCTTCGCCAGTTCCGCAAATCCGTTCTCCTGAAGGATGATAAGCGGCAGACCCTCGTCGAAGGCGGCACGCATCACCGCCTTCTCGCCCTTCGAGATGCAGGGAGACACCAGCACAGCTCCCTTGCGGGCCTGTGCGAGCCACCATGCCGTCCTCTCGGCTATCTGCTCGTCCGTGAAGCGGCGAGAGCACTGCACCTGCAGCTTCACGGGGCGCTGCAACAGAAAGCGGTTGCCGATGGCCGAGAACTGCTGCGTGCCCACCATGAGGCCGCGCTGCACACGGAAGAGGTCGGGATGCTCGCGCTTCATCAGAAGACGGCGGGGATTGTCGTGAAGATAGTCAAGCCATCGCTGCAGCTGGCCCTCGCGAAGGAGCAGCTTGTCGTTGAAGCCGCGGGCAAAGAGCAGGCCGTGGGTGCGGTCGTCTTTTGGGGGGTCTGTTTGTCGCGGTGGGGGTTCTGTTTGTCGCGACTGAGTCGCAACATACAAGACGGGCGGAATGCCAGGCATCAGCTCCCGATAGGCTCGGTTGCAGCCAGTCTTGAAGCCGCGAATAATGCGGCTTAAGTCAGCCCCCATCTTTTCCCTGATAAAAATGATGCCGTGTAGATGATCAGGCATCATCTGAAGGGCGATGATTTCTACCTGCGGGTAGTATTTCGATATTCCCCACCATTCATCGCTCACCCTCTGCCCAAGCACCGTGAGCTCCATGCGGGGAGCATCGGGACTGTCGGCCTGAGCATCGCTGCGGCCTGTCACTATCCCGAAAAGCGGACGGCGACCCTCGGTCACCATCGTCACCATATATATCATGCGCTCTGTGTAGTCGTGATCCACACAGCGGCGCAGCATAGAAGGCTTCTTCTCACCGGCAAAAGGCTTCCGGCTCTCATAGACTTCGCGTTTCATCAGCAGCGGATCTTCTCAAATCTCTGTGCAAAGATACGAAAAATCTTTGAAAAAGCATGAAAAACAAGGTATAAAAAAAAGCCTCAAAAAACATGCGAAATAGGTGAAAATATTTGTCAAAATATTTGGCTATGTCAGAAAAATTTCGTATCTTTGTAGTGTTGAAATTAAGGGGATTATTTGTTGTAGTGCGAGAGAAAATTTGTTCCAGTGCACGGGAAAAAGTTTTACACTGCACTCCGACAAAAAGCCTCCGAAAGTCAACACAGAGTTCTTTAACAATATGTTTAATGTAAAAAGATTGTTTTTTTATGGCACTTAAGATTAAAGCCAAAGAAAGAGAATTTAAGGTCGGCAAGTATGCCGGTACGTACCGCTACACGATGGTACCCGAGCTCTACTCGACACTCTCTCAAGACAAAGTCATCCGCGAAGCCGCCCTACGCAGTGGGGTCAGCGAAGGCGTGATGCATGCCTGCTGGGATGCCGCAGGTGAAGTTATCAAGGCCTGGGCAACGGAAGGACATAGTGTAGCCCTTCCAGGACTGGGCTCTATGAGGTTCGGCCTGAGCGCGAAGAGCGTTGCAGACGTGAACGAGGTGAAGACAAACCTCATCCGTACACGCCGCATCATCTTCACTCCCGCCGTGGAGCTGAAGCAGGAACTGAGCACCACAAGTGTGATTATCACCTGCTATGACCGCAACGGTGAGATTGTTAAGCGTGTGACCTCCGCCGACGACGGCATCGTCGAGGAGAATCAGGCCAACAACACCGTGGACGGCAATGGTGAGAACCAGAGCGGCGAAGGCGGCAACGGGGCCGAGCAAGGCGATGGTAATGGCAGCAGCACCACAGAGACCGTACGTCTCACCGTGAGTGCCGGCAACGGTGGTAAGGTGAAGATTGGCGACGGAGAGTACGGTGCAGGAGCCAACACTGACGTAGTACCCGGTACGAGTGTCAACATCTCGGCTCAGCCCAACGCTGGCTACACCTTCTCGCAGTGGAGCGACGGCAACACGAGTGCTTCCCGTAGCGTAACGGTGAGCGAAGCCATGACGCTGACTGCCAGCTTCACCCTCAACAGCGGCGGTAGCGGCGAAGGAGCCGGTGAGTGATGATGTCTGTTTAGACATCTGACTTATCTACTGAAAAAGCCACTTCACATCATTTTGTGAAGTGGCTTTTGATGTTTTCGGATAAAAGCGCTGTCAAAACCTGACCCCTTCGGCGGCGAGGTGAATGCCGCCCGCAAGAAAGCTTTTGAAGACTTTGAGGCAAGGCACGCAGGAGAAGATGTTAATTGGGAGGCTCTTAGGGAAGAGGAGGCGTTCGCGCCGCTTAGCCGCACCACGATATGGCGTCTCATCAGCGAAAGGGGATGGGAACATCTGTCGCGAGGCCTCTACCGACTGCCGTACATGGAGGAAAAAGCTCTAAGTGCATAGCCATGAAGGATAGCTTTTCATCAATGGCACGGGAATACTGTTCCGTGGGTGTTCGCGGCAAACCCGTAGGCGAGAGACAAAGCAGAAGACTCTTCCGAAGGGAGATGGAAAAACGCGGGGAAAGAGTCAAATCCCTTTCTCAACTGTGCAAGCGCAGCGGCTGGCGACGGAAGAGGATGCCCGAAAGGGCGCATGAAAGCATTGTCAACAGGCTTGGAGAGCCATAGATTATGGCATTAAAGAAAGGTTGCTCGATATGGGCAACCTTTTTGTTTCGTTCGTTCGTTTCGTTCGTTTCATTTGTTTCATGAGTATTTTCTTGAAACGATTTATATCTCCGAGGGGAGAAACGTTTGCATCGCTTTTATCGCTTAACTTTTGTTCATGGTTCGCATGTACTCAGTCGGTGACACACCATAGAACTTCTTAAACGTCGTAGTAAAGGAAGAGGCGAAGCTGAATCCGCAGGCATACATCACATCGGAGACAGACATCTTGCCCTCAGAGAGCAGACGCGCTGCACGCTGGAGGCGGATGCTGCGGATGAGATCAACGGTGGTCTGACTGGTCAGTTCCTTCATCTTCCTATGCAGGTGTGAGCGACTGATGCCCACCTCCTGTGCAATGAGCTCCACGCTGAGGTCGGGGTCGGTGATGTGATTGCTCACTACATGCAAAACACGTTCCAGAAGACGGTCGTCCGGTGACGGGTCGGCAGGTTCTTCAGTGGCCGGGGCCGGCTCATTGGCGATGGTGGATACAATATTGTCGCGCTGTCTGTTCTGGCGCAGTTGTGTGGTATAGGCATCAACGGTGGCCTGCAGGTCGCTGAGACGCTGCTCGTCGGACTCATGCCGGTGGATAAACTCCTGCAGTCGCAAGCGTGCCTGTTCCTTACGCTGACGGTTACGCAGATACAGTACAAGAACGAGTACAGCCAACAACGCATACAATGTGTACGCCCACCATGTGGCATAGAGCGGAGGACGCACAACGACCTGGAACTGCAGGATTTCAGATTCCGCCTGTCCGTCGGTGGCCTTTACCTCGAAATTGTACTTGCCCGGTGCCAGATGGCTCAGCGTAAGATCGGCACTGCCCTGTGGCAGCATAGTCCATGTTCCATTGTCTGTGCGATAGGCATATTGCAGAGCCTCAGCCCGTGCAAAGTTCATTGTAGAGAGCGCAATGGTAAAGGTGTTGTCGTTATGGGCAAAGGAAAGGTTGTCTGCTGTCATTTCCCGGCCATTGAGTGTGATGCTGATGATTTGCGGCCTGAAATTCATAGGCTGCGACTTGATATTTGCCGGCAGGAAATATGTGATGCCGTTGTTGCCGGCGAAATACAGCCGTCCACCGGAGTCACGACATGACGCTCCGTTGCTGTACTCGTTGCCCTGCAGTCCGCTGGCCGCAAAGTAGCAGTTCACCTGATTTGTGACGGGATTGTAGTGCGCCAGCCCGTGCACAGTGCCAACCCACACCGTTCCGTCATCTTCCAGTTCCAGCGATGTCACATCCTCCGCAGGCAGTCCGTCGCTCATCGTCAGCGTCGTCAGTTCTTTTCCGTCGAAGCAACTGAGTCCCTTTGACGTGGCAATCCACAGCCGGCCCCTGTCATCCTCCCGGACAGCCCGGACTGCAACCCCTCCCAGCAGCACCTTGTTTCCGTTCATTAGTTCGAAAGTGTCTGCCTGCAGGTTCAGACTTATCATACCCGCACTCATGCATACGTAAAGACGTCGGCGATCTTTGCTCACCGTTAGCGTTCCCAGCCAGTTGTTTGCCACCACATTGGTGCGTTCCATATGGCCGGGATCGGCTCTGTAGCTAACCGTCTCTTCTGTCCTGGGTTCGTAGCAGAGCAGTCCGTCGCCGTTGGTGGCTATCCACAGCCTTCCCTTACCGTCTTCCACCACATTCATTGCGTGCAGCGCATCACCAGAGCGCGTGAAATCCAACTGATGGTACGCCCCCGTATTCCTGTCCACCCAACCGCATCCGTTCATATAGGTGGCTATCCAGAGCCGTTCGTCAGCGGTTTCGGTCATACCCATCACGGTGGCAAAGGGGACGAGATGTCTGATGGGCTGATTCTGTTCAATTTGATAGAGTCCGTCATTGTCGGCGCCCACCCACAGCGTGCCATCGCGGCCCTGCATCACAGACATGACGCAATGTGTCCCTATGATGTTGTTGGAAGATTTTTGACCGATGACAGAAAAACCGTTGCCGCAGGCGGGCTGCATCAATAGCCCTTTCTGGAAACAAGCCATCCAGACATTCCCCTCGCGGTCTTCCTTAATATCATAGACCTTCTGTGTTGTCACGTCAATTTCGTGGCAGTAGTAGCCGCAAGGCGTGACTGTGCCGTCGTCCGGGCGATAGATGCTCATTCCGTGGCCCTCGGTGCCTATCAGCAGACATCCGTCGCCAGTGGTGCAAAGCGATGCCACGTTCATCCGGCCGGATGCCTGCAGATGACGGAAGCTGTCTGTACGGGTGTCGTAGAGATAGACACCGTCATACGTGGTTCCAACGGCGACAGTACCGTCAGGAAGAGTGCAGATAGAGGTAAGGCCCAGCAGGGGTGATGTCTCTTCCATGTATTTTCTCATGTCCGTGACATTTCCCCGTTTATCCAGATTTAATCGGCATATTCCCATCTGGGTGGTCAGCATCCAGACGTTGCCGTCAGCATCTTCTGTCATATGGATAACCTCGGAAAAACCGTTGAATTTTATGCTGGAATCCTGCAGGAGCTCTTCTTCTCCCGGCTTCAGACGGAAAATGCCCCAACCGGTTGCTGCAGCCAGTATCTCACCACTGTGCAGTGGCAACATACAGCAGAAATGCCCTCCGTAGATGTGCTGTCCACCACTTTCGGTCAATTTCAGGTGGCTGAAATCCTGCGTTTGCGGATTATAGCAGTCAACTCCTATGTCGGTGCCTACGAGAAAGCTGCCGTCATTGCTGCGCGGTGTCATGCACAGGACTTTGTTCGAGCATAACGTCAACGAATCGTTGTCGCAGTGGATGAAATGACGGAAACGGTGTCCGTCGTAGCGTACAAGCCCGTAGTGCGTGCCAACCCAGAGGAAGCCGCGACCGTCCTGCATGAGACACGACGCATGGCTGTTGTATAGCTCGCCGTCTGCGGAAAAGAATCGTGCCATCTGTGCTTCGACGCCCAACATGCAAAGTATAGATACGATAAGGTGGACAATCCGTAATTTCATCTCATTTACGTTTATTTCGTGTTGCAAAATTAACTGATTTTTGTGCAACACGGCAAAAAAAAAGGCTGATATTTTTGTTTTTTAGCCCATTTTGCAACTTATGATAAACACATTCGCAACATCAACGAAAATAAATATTGGAGACTCTCGCTATTTTTGCGGCGTCAAAAGCGGAAAACAGATAATAATAGATTTCTTTTCATGTATAAGTTAATAAATTTGTAGATTAGTTTAAAGATGTCCCTCGCTGCGAGGGCGAGGGACATTTTGGAACAACAACGAGACCACAGCAAAAAACGATGAAAAAAAGAATAATAACATTATAATACTAAAGAAGATGAAACTACAAAAATGTCTTTGCACCCTCGTTTGGATTATCTGTATCTTCGGATGGTACATACTTATACACGAACTTCTTGCAACTTAATTTAATCAACAACCTAACAAATAAATAACATGAAAAAGAAAATTACATTAATCATTTGTTCGCTCCTCTTTGCTATCACGGGAGTAAAGGCCACGGAATACACCACCGTGGACGAGTTGACCAGCAACTATTTTGTGCTGACTTCCGTTGTCGACAACATGGTGAAAACCTTCTTATGGAACGGAGCAACACAGGATGCCTATGTACGTGATGCCGCGGCTATAGCCAATGGTACGGCTTATTATCTGTTCAAGGCTGAGGCTATCACTGTCGATACGAAGAAGTACTACGCCTTGCGCATCTACAACAACGACAAGCAATCGGCTACAGGAGGTATCGATGGTGGTAATGCGCTGAATCCTTATAGCTCATGGCGCAGCTGGTACTTTGCCGGAGCATGTGAAGAAACGGGCAAGGCCCACAGGTATGGCAGCGACAGCGACAACAACGGACTGTGGGAGATAGAGGTGCGCGATGGCATGTTCGCCTTCAAGAGCGCCAGCTCAAATACCACGCTCGGCGGCAAATACCTCAACATCAACGGGGGTGTACAGGTCGATGCTGCCTACTGGACATGTTACGACGAAAACGAGTTCCGCAGCTCCACAACACCTGCAGAGTTCACCACCGTCAACGAGCTGACCGAGAATCTCTTCATGCTTACCGCAGAGAACGATGCCAAGATGCTCTATTTCCAGGATGCAGGAACCTATCCCAACTACAATCAGGACATGAAGTCGGGCAACCCCTACGACGTGGTGGCCTGCCAGCCGGCACTTTACTATATGGCACAGCCTATCGTAGTGGATGCCAACACCTACTACCGCATCAAGGTATATAATGCCGACGGCTCTGACTACACAGGTGGTATTGACAGTGGTCCTTACATCAATTTGGGTATGTATGGCGGCATCTTCTGCGGAGCAGGTGTTTCTGCCAAATATGGTACTGACTACGACAAAGGTGCCCTTTGGGAAATCGCTTACGTCACAGACCAGGGCTTCACCTTCAGGAGCGTAGCACAGCGAGATAGCAAGAACTGGTATATGAACGACAATAGTCAGAGTGAGACAGCCGTCTATCTGAAGGCTTACAACCGCTATTCTTTTGCCGGTTTCCAGCGCGCCACCACCGTCGACAAGTACCTGACGTTCTGCCTGCCTTACGATGCTACTGTCTCTGGAGCAACTGTTTATCAGGTAGTCGGTGTTGACAGCAAAACAGAACCCAGCGAACTCTATATTGAAGAAGTTGCAGACCGCAACATCGCTGCCGGCAAGGCATACATACTTAAAGCTACAGCTACAACCGTAACCGCAACGAAATCGGCAACCCCCAACACCGTGACAAGCGCTACACATTTGAATGGTCTTACCGGCACGTTGAAACCAATAAAAGCGCCTGCCGATAATTACGTGCTCTCTGATGGCCAGTGGTTGAGAGTTGTTGCCGACGAAGAACCGCGCATCAATGCCACTCGTGCTTACCTCGACCTTGCTAATACTCCGGAAGGTAGGCCCGCTGGTGCCCGCTACGTGCTGCTTAACTTCGAGGGAGGCGACGAAACAGGAATCACGCTTCAGGAAATCAGTGAGGACGGCGAGAATGCCAGAATGAATGACGGCAAGTACTTCGAAAGCGGCAAAATCGTCATCGTGAAGAATGGTGTGAAATATAGCACAAATGGTCAAATTCTAAAGTAAAACAAACAACAATGAAAAAGACATATATTAAGCCGTCAGTACTATTGGCAAAATTGAACACAAAACATATGTTGGCTACTTCACCTGTAACAATGGGATTTGGCCGCGGTAATGCAAACCGCTCAACCACCGTTGACGCACGCGAATCTATCTGGGACGACGAGGAAGAAGAATGGTGATAACATTGTAATCAGGAAATATTATGAGAAGCGTCCTTAAATCCTTAATGATTAGCGTGGGAGTGATGCTGGGTGCGAGCGCTTCCGCCCAGAATCCCGTGACGACACAGCAAAACGATGGACGTTTGCCCAGCCTACACGTGGAGGGCAACCAACTGAAGGACACACACGGCAACACCGTCGTGCTGCACGGCGTGATGGATACGCCCAACATGTATTTCAACGGATGGAGATGGGGCAGTCCGTGGGACGGTACGGACTACAACAGCAGCAGCGTGTCGAAGTGTCTCAACTATTTCGAGAAACTGT
>JAEEGH010000524.1_pt1 | contig 141684 bp, 115 predicted proteins | sample 9134181 | NCBI WGS metagenome assembly JAEEGH01 (sample SAMN16246544, study PRJNA631951) | gut metagenome | biome: gut microbiome; feature: rumen; material: DP-attached | host: Bos | place: Iran: Karaj | collected 2018-10
AAACTCTTTCCTCCCAGGTTTCTTTTTTAGTTGACTGCTGGATACTTGTTCTTTCAACCTTAACGATACTGCCGTCCTTCAGCCCCAGCCATTTGTCCAAAATAATGTCTGACATCAGTGAGCCACGAATGATTGAAACTCTGTAGTCATCAATTCGTCCATGATCTTTTTCCTGCTCTGGATGATAAGTAATAATCTGATCCTGATGAGCTGTGTTAAACAGGCATCTGACCTCTTCGAATGATTTATTCTGGTTTCCTTTTAAGGATAAACCCGACATTCCGCAGTTAAAAATGGTTATTCCTATATCTGTAAACCGACTGCAAAACCTTGGCGAAATGGAATGTTATTTCCAATACCTCTTTGCCCAGTTTTGACAGAGAATCTTTTCTGCAAAATCCGGAAAATCATGCACCAATCTCCAGGCGCATTTGCGACAGAAAATTTCGGCATCCTTTAGATTGTCTTTCAATCTTTGTTTGTCACCCCATAAATGGGTAAAGTATTTCTGTTTACCCCCAAACAGCACCGAAAGAGAGGAGAATTCGTGTATGGGAATCGATAAATAATCGGCGCACATCGCCATCCACCGTTGCTCGGCAAATACCATGTAATAGAGTCTGTCATCCACTCATTTGCTTTTTGCATGAATTCAATGGCAAACTCCGTGTATTCGCTGATGAATTCCTGAGAGCCAAAATAAACAAAGGCGCCGTTACAGGGAAGCACAGACCAGTTAAGCCAATCAGGAAATTCCCAGTCATCCCAGAAGCTAAAGTGTTCTTTGGAGCGATACACAAACGGATTAATATCTTCGCGATGAATGACTGCCAAATCCGTACCGTACTTCTGAAAATCAATTGGCTTCCACAATATGAAATCCAAATCCATCATGACGCAAGGTGCTTTACGCTGAGACAGGGCATAGAGTTTTGCCCCTGCCCAAAATACATCTTCATTGATGTTAAGGCTCTGCATGTCGTCCAGCAGTATTGTCGTTTCATCCCATGCGTCAATAAGACCGTATACTTCGAGAAACTCCGCGCCGGCGCTGTCGGTGACCATTTTGATGGAACCGTTATGTTTTCGCCACTCCAATGCCGAGATCAATAACGTAAAGAGTTCAAAATTATGCAGGGGAAAAGTTTCCCTCTTCCCCCTTACGCGTAGAGTATGAAAAGCATCCATTGCCAAAAACCTCATTCATCATCGTCGTCATCTTTCATTTCATTTCATTTCATCTCAGCCTACTCCTTCATCATCTATCAAATCCAGACCATATCCTCTCCCGCCGGAACATGAACTCAATGAAGGATAACGATTACCCCAGATCCGAATGCGATCTGACTTCTCGACATCGTTTTTGTGCTTCAGCAACGATCTGGCCAACTTAGCTATACTGGAATTATCAGCATCGACCAGTTTTTGCAAATAGGGTTCATGCACCTGGGCAAAATCCCGAAGGAACAACGGCTTTTCCCGCCCTTCCTCCTCCATGTCATGCACAAATCTGGCAAAGGCCTTCTCATCAGCGAAAAGATACTCTCCCATGGGAATCATGGTATCCACAATCTTTTTCAGTCGATCGCAGGTATCTCCCTTCCAATAGCGGCAACTGGCAATTGCCTCCAAAGACTCACCGTAGCGATACAGGAGACTTTTCACCACATAGGTATTCCCTTTCCGGATGCACTCCTCCACAAAATCGTTAAAGTCGTTCTCGTCCCTGAACCTGAATTCGAAGTCCCCGAAAATTGCGCTCCTGGCATCGTCGTAAACCAGCTGAATTCCATCCTGGGAAGCCGTGTCCGGCATCGCGGAAATTAAGAACTCCAGTTCCTCCCGCGCCGCCAAAAGTTGTTTTTCGTGAGCATAGCGATCCTTTTTGCTGTCCGATACCATCCTGTCAGCAAAATCCTGCGGCGAACTATAGGGAACACCAAGAACAGCAAGCTTTCTGTTATTTGAAAATCCGTACCCGAACACCAGAGCCTGCTGTACCGGTGAATACTGCCTGCCGGCGGTCTTATGAAATTTTTCCAGATCCTGAAACAGCGTAACCGCCTCGGCATTCTTTTCCACTTCCTCCGCATAGTGCTTAAGAGCGCCGCTCCGGAGCATCAGGGTAACCTCCTTCAGGAATGGCGAAACCTCTTCAGTGTCCAGCCCGCAGCCATTCTCTGCCACGGCGATGGCTTCATCCACGGCGGCAAAGGCCAGATCCGCAAGACCGCTGAATTCCTTCCCTCCGCAGAAAAGAGAGCTTTCATTTGGGGAGATCCGGTACATCAGCCGGAAAAATGCCAGATAATGCTCATTTTCCGAACTTCCCAATTCCATCTCCGCCCTTTTGCAAAGCTCTTCCTTCTCGGGATCGAAATAACCGTAATGCTGCGTGAGTTTGCCTCTGGCCAGTTCCTTTATGCCGTGCTCCGGGTTCTTAAGAAGCGCGATAACCAAATCAGATGCCGTAAACAGCTTGCGATTGTCCATGGTGTATGGCAAAACCTCTGTGGCTGACGGCAGAAACGGTTCCATCGGTACTGGCACATCTTCTCCCGCAAGCCATCTTCTGATCTCATCATACCCCCAACGCCTGTTAGGGTTGTCCGACTCGTTTCTATGGGAAATATCCTTGTAGGTTAGCCCCAAAATCAGTTTTTTAAGATCTTCCGGGAAGTTTTCCGGGAACTCGATTTTGCTGATGGATGCCAGTATCGCCGCAGCCTCCGGTGAAAGTCCGGGATTCTGAAAAGGGGTAAAGCCCGTGAAGAGTTCAAAGAGGGTAATGCCCAGAGCGTAGTAGTCGGTTTCCTTATGAAAGATCCCCTGCATTGCTTCGGGGGCGGCATAGAATGGCGTCATCCCGGTGTGAGTTACCACAAAGGTGTTTTTTCCGGCATCGGAGCTGATGCCGAAGTCAATAAGAACAATATGCTCACAGGTATTATCAGGGATAAGATTGGCGGGTTTGAGATCCCGGTGGAGAATACCGACATCATGAAGAGCCTTAAGACCGGCGATAACCGAAGGGATAATCAGAGTCTTAAGTTCCTCTTCCGAAATCGTATTGCCATATGCCAGCACCTCTGACAGCACCGGCATTTCATAGTATGGTCTCACGGCATACTGATGCCCTTCATATTCCCCGTAACCCGCTACCGGAGCAACGCAGGGACTTTTGATGCTTCTGATCTTCTCCAGCACTTCCTGCTTTACCGCATTCTCCCGCCGGTAGTACTTCAGAACAAAACCTGCCCCGGCATGACTTCCGGTGCCAGAACAGCGATAAATATCCGCCTCTCCGGAAGAGAGATGCATCCTCCGATCCACATGAAACTCGCCAAGAGTTTTTCCGGTTATGTCAGGCAGGTTGCTGCCCTCGTTAATGACGACGGTATCCTTCAGTTTGTTTAGAAATGATGAATTGGCCTTGGTTTCGGACATATACACACCTCAGGAGAATGCTGTTTAAAATACTCGGTAAACGGAAAGAGCCGCAATATAAAAAATTAACTCCGCTATGCAGCGGTGTACCGCAATTATGGCAAAAATCAGATCCTGAAGGTTATTGAGCACTAAACTGACCTATGCGCTGATACATCAGGATCAGTTCTTCATTTACCTTGCGATAAGCGTTATCTCAGGCATTCGTTATGATCTCAGCGATATGTTCAAAGTCTTTATTGACTTCATTCATACGATATACCTCTTTTTTCAATTGTGTCACCACTAGTGACTCTCTTTAATTATTTTTCTTTTCCGACAGCGTTTCAGCCCTATGTGTGCGGTACGCACTATCATCCAAAATCTTCTCAGCAAGATCCTTTCAGTTTCAATAGTCAGTATAACGCAGCGTCATGGCTCAATAGCTCGACTTCGCTCACATCTGCTCTATACGCTAAAAAACACTTCTTGATGTGTGGCAATTTTTCAGAAACTAGTTATCATTACTCCCAAAGACCGCCTTTAACCACACTTCAAAATTAAAACTTTTCTGCATCGCTTTTACGGCAATAAAACTGTAGCCACACCTGCCGAAATAATAAAACCGTGGCTGCAACTCATTGTTTTACTGGCCTGACTGTACTTTCGCATACAGCAAAAATGCCCTTTACCATCATGCTCAAAAAAGCCTCAAACTTCGCAACCCCTTTGATTTTAGGGCTTTCCGAATACCTTTATTTTCCCCGTGAAAGTAAAACTGCCGTCTCGACGTGGTATGTTCCTGGGAATAAATCGAATGCAGAAATCCGTTTGATGCGATAATCAGAAATATTACCAATGTAGGACAGATCTCTGACTAAAGATTTAGGATTACAAGAAACATAGATAATCTTATCTGGCAACACCGATGTTACAGCCATCAAAAGATTATCTGCACATCCTTTTCTAGGAGGATCCAAGATTATTATATTCGGAGAAACACCTTGTGCAAGAAGGTGCTGACACACTGTTTCACTTTTTCCAACAAAAAAATTAGCATTTGAAATATTGTTAATCACAGCATTTTCTCGAGCTAGTTCAACTGCCTCTTCTATAACCTCGACACCATAGACTGAGCCCGCCTTATGAGCCAGAGTAAGACCAATAGAACCTACACCGCAATACAAATCGAATACTGTTTCATTCCCTTTCAGATCTGCATAATCTAAAATCCGGGCATACAACTTTTCACACTGACTGCTGTTTAACTGCCAAAAAGAGCGTGGTCCCAATTTAAACCGCAGGGAATTCAATTCACTGACAATATACGGTTTTCCAAAAACTAACTTAAATTCATCTCCATAAACACCATTGCCCGCTGAAGAATTTACATTAAGATACACAGAATCCACTGACAGGAGTTTTAATCTTGCTATCAAATCATTCAATCCTTCAATGTTTGATTCTGATACAACCAGGATCACCATACGATCGTCTGTACGATTTCCTGTACGATAAATAATCTCTCTTAAAAGACCTTCCTCCTCAGTCTCATCATATCCTTCAACATTGAATTCATTCATCCATTGCGAAACAGTGCTGTTTGCCGAAGAAATCCATTTCTGCTCCATCGCACAATTATCTATCGGAACCAGATCATGAGACATTTTTGCAAACATTCCTATCCTGCTGATCCCATTTCGTCTGCGTACATAGTAAATACTTTTATTTCGATAATGAAATACAGGCTCCGATCCGGCACAGGACAGGGGAAACAAAGACTTTAGATCTATATAATCTGAACAGCGTTCAAGAGTAGTTTCCAATTGACTGGCTTTCAATCTAAGGAGAGAATCATATGATATATTTCTAAACTGACAACCACCGCAACGAATATGCGGACAGAAATCATCAGTACGATCAGGACTGGCTTCAATGATCTGCAGAATTTCTGAATCAAAATAAGTTTCATGTTCTCCTGTCAGAGCTACTTTTATCCTTTCATTTAAAAAAGCCCCATCAACAAAAACTTTTTTCCCGTTATAGAAACCTACTCCGAAACCCTTATCAGTTATCTGCACTATGCTGAGTTCTGTTTTTAAAACAAACCCTCCATTCATACCACTATTCCGCCATTTTTTTCTTTTCAATTGTCAGATGACGAGTCTGAACATTTTTATTTCTTGATTTAAACCGCTCAGAAAGTTGCTGGGCGATAAAAACTGAACGATGCTGACCACCTGTACAACCTATTCCTATAGTAAGATAACTCCGATTGTTACGTTCTATCTGAGGAAGCCAGGTATTCACAAAAATTTCTATCTGATTTATATAGTCAACCACAGAATCCTTTGATTTCAGAAAGTCAATAACCGGCTGATCCAGACCGGTAAGTGCCCTCAGTTTTGGAACCCAGTGAGGATTAGGGAGAAATCGAGCGTCAAAAACAAAATCTATATCCTTTGGTATGCCATTCTTGAAACCGAACGATTCAAAAACTATCACAATTTCCTTAGATTTTCTCCCAAGCAAACGATCCGTGATAATCTCATTGAGATCGTATCCGTTAAGATTTCCAGTATCAATTCTGATATCGGCATAGACGGCAAGCGGAGCAAGAAGACTTGATTCATAAATAATCGCCTGCTCCAAAGTATAGTTAGCAAGTTTGGTAAGAGGGTGTATTCTTCGCGTTTCAGAATAACGTTTTATGAGGATCCCGTCGTCAGCATCAATAAAAATACTTAAAACTTTGAGATCGGAATTCTGCTGAAGCTGCTTAAGGATTTCATGAACAGAAAATGAATCGGCTGGAAGATTGCGCACGTCTATACTTACAGCTATTCTTTCATACTGACCGGTAGAAACGCGGACCAGATCATTAAGCAAAGTTACCGGCAGATTATCAACACAGTAATACCCCAAATCTTCAATGCACCGAAGAGCTACAGTCTTTCCGGCTCCGGATCTGCCACTTACTACTACCAATTCCATAAAAGCCTCATTGCTAAGGGTCCAAACTAACTATACAAGTTGATAATAAATCACCCTCTGATTTTCTTCAATAGCGGTAGCTGCATAATATACGGACGTTAACAAAAATGCATCAAATCATTCATTTCGTTAGTTAAGTCGCATAATTATCCCTGCGGCAGCGATCGATCTTGACTTTAACATCACATAAAGCTGACTATAAAGGTATGAGAGTAAGTGCATATAGCAAACGCACTGCTCAGCCGAATGAACCTCGGCTTTTCCCGATACAGGGCAATAAAAAAAATCATTCAATCAAAGAATGATCGGTTCATGTTTTAAATAACAATAATAAGGAAATAGCTTATGCAAATTACAGTAAAATGCCGCAATATCGAATTGACAGATGCACTCAATGATTTTGTACATGAGAAGTTTACAAAACTTGACAGACAGGCTGAAAATATAAAAGAAATCCTTGTTACACTCTCTGTAGAAAAACTGGAGCAGAAAGCTGAAGCTGTAGTTGAAGTCATCGGTGACACATATCACACTGAAGCTGTCGGTGACGATCTTTACGCTGCTATCGACCTTCTTTTGGACAAAGTTGTCCGCATTATTGTTAAGCATAAGGAAAAACAGCAGAAATAGTTTTTAACTGAATGTCTAATCAATGACTTTATGGCGGATAGGCAATATCCGCTTTTTTTATCTGATCAAGCCATAAACCATCGTTCTCAAGGGCACGGATTAAGGGTAATGTGAACTGCATTTGCGATCAGCAGAAAAAACGTCGAGAGAACCACTACCTGTTAGGCGTGCGGGAGCCGGTTAAAATCGCCCAGCATCCGGACAGGGAAGGATCGAATTACAAAGAAACAATCGGCAGCAGGCTGTGAAAAAATCTCAATACCAAAGAATGACAGTTCACTTGAACAGAAGAAAAGCATCTGTTTTCATCTTGAAACTGCAATCTCCCCGGATTTTCTCAAAATAAGCTCCACCTGACTGTAAAACACAGGATTCAAAGATCTGACTTAATCAGGCGAAGCTGCCGATTTTTTTATGAACGCATCCGCCCTAAAATATCAGTCACTTGAAAAAAGATCCCTGGTGTAGACCTTATCCATGACATCCTTTAAATCATCAGTAATACGGTTGGCAACAATAAGATCACATTCGTTCTTAAAGGTTCTTAAATCTCTTTCAACTCTCGAGTTAAAGAAGCTGTCCTCCTTCATAATCGGCTCATATACAACCACAGTGATACCCTTGGCCTTGAGGCGCTTCATAATTCCCTGAATTGATGAGGAACGAAAATTGTCGGATCCTGATTTCATAACCAGACGATAAACACCGACTGTTGTAGGATGCCTGCACAGAATATCGGCTGCGATATAATCCTTGCGAACAGAATTGGAATCAACTATTGCTCTAATAATTGTACTCGGAACATCCTTGTAATTAGCAAGAAGCTGTTTGGTATCCTTCGGCAGACAGTAACCGCCATAACCAAAGGAAGGATTGTTATAAAAATCTCCGATTCTGGGATCCATGCAAACGCCACTTATGATATCACGGGTACTCAGATTCTTAGATGATGCATAGGTATCAAGTTCATTGAAGAAAGCAACCCTCATAGCAAGATATGTGTTGGCAAACAGTTTGACACTCTCCGCCTCCGTGGGCTTGATAATCAGTGTTGGAATTTCATCTCTGCTCTTCTCAGCGCTTTCAGCCAGCAGTTCAAGATAAACTTTTCCAAAGTTTTCATCATCCGTGCCAATGATGATCCTGGACGGATAAAGATTGTCATAAAGAGCCTTTCCCTCACGAAGGAACTCGGGAGAAAAATGAAGTTTAGCTATCCCGAACTTCCTGCGTGTATCCTCAATAAATCCAACAGGAAGAGTGCTCTTAACCACAATATGCGCATTCGGTGCATATTTAACCGCCTTTTCAATAACATCAAGCACGGAATCAACATTAAAATAGTTTTCCTCAGGATCGTAGTTAGTAGGAGTTGCAACAAGTACAATCTCGGCATCCGAAAGTGCCGTTTCAGGATCAGATGTTGCCTCAAGATTCAACTCCCTGGTATCCAGATATTTGGTAATATACTCATCGGTTATCGGAGATTTGCGCTGATTAATCAGTTCAACCCTGTCCTCACATATTTCAAGAAGTTTAACCTTATTTTTTATAGAAAGCATGACAGCAAGAGACAAACCGACATAGCCGGCACCTGCAACACATATATTCATGAAAAATCCTTATTTGGAATTCTTTAGACAAAAAATTAAAAAACAACCTTAAAATAAATACAGATCACAGCAGGGCTATTTTTCTGCATTACCAGACTCGGACTAAATTCCGCTTCGCTCTCTGTGACACTTTAGGATAACTTCAACCAGGGCAACATATTCCGGATCAGCAGGAATCTCCCCGCGCAAAAGCCAGCGGAAAAGTTTAAGATCAGACTCTTCAAGGAATCTGACAAACACCTGCTGTTCCTTCTCACTCAGTTTGGAGAAATCCTCATCAAAAAAAGGCTCTATAAGAAGATCCAGTTCCTTCATACCGCGACGGCACTGCCATCTGATATGATTTAATTCATTCTGACTATACATGAAACAAACCCGAAATAAATTCAAAACCGATATGCATCAAACAGCTACAGGAGCTTTTATCGCCGGATAGGGATCATAATTCTTAATTTCAAAATCTTCAAACTCATACTCAAAAATTGAAGCCGGACGGCGCTTTATTTCAAGCTGCGGAAGATTTTTTGGCTGTCTCGAAAGCTGCAGACGGGCCTGCTCAAGATGGTTGGAATAAAGATGGACATCACCTCCGGTCCAAATGAAATCACCAACATCAAGATCGCACTGCTGAGCCATCATATGAGTAAGAAGAGAGTAACTGGCTATATTGAACGGAACTCCAAGAAAAACATCACAGCTTCGCTGATACAGCTGACACGACAATCTTCCGTCAACTACATAAAACTGAAACAGCGCATGACACGGAGCCAGAGCCATTTTATCTATTTCGCCCGCATTCCAGGCTGAAACAATAATCCGTCTTGAATCAGGATTATTCTTTATCTGATCAACAGCCTGGGATATCTGATCAACGATCCTGCCGTCAGCCGCCTGCCAGCTTCTCCACTGATGACCGTATACCGGTCCCAAATTCCCTTTCTCGTCTGCCCACTCGTCCCAGATAGTTACATTATGATCATGAAGATACTTGACATTGGTATCTCCCCGCAAGAACCACAGCAGTTCGTAAATAATGGAACGAAGATGAAGCTTCTTGGTGGTTACAAGAGGAAAACCTTCTCTAAGAGGGAAACGCATCTGATACCCGAAAAGAGAAAGCGTACCCGTACCGGTACGATCACTTTTTACACTGCCATCATCCAAAATTTTCTGCATTAAATCCAGATACTGCTTCATTAAACTCCCCATTCACTCATTGATAAATCTCTGCAAACCGATATCGTCCATATAATCTGAAAGAGCCTTCTTCAAAGATTCAACATCCTTAAGATCGTTATCTTCAACAATCCTTGTAATTCTGCCAATATCAATTCTCCTGATGATATATTTGATTTTGGCAATACTGCTAAGGTTCATACTGAATATGCGATAACCAAAGGCCAGCAGAATAATCATTCCCATTACATTCCCGCACAGTTCTCCGCAAACATCCACCTTCTTATCCAGTGCTTCAAGTTTTTTGCTGATCTCTCTAAGCACCTTCAAAACTGCAGGATGATACGGATTGTACAGATGAGATACTTTTGAATTACTTCGGTCAACCGCCAGCAGATACTGCGTAAGATCATTAGTTCCGATAGAAAAGAAATCAACCATTGGAGCCACTTCATCAAGGATAAACAGCATTGACGGGACTTCAATCATTACACCAAATTTCGGATATCTCAATGTCCTGCCTTCACCCTTAATTTCATCAATTACCTCGTTGTAGGCGTCATCAAGCAGAAGTCTGGCGTTTCTGACCTCATCTGCCGATGTAACCATCGGGATCATAATATTAAGATTTTCAAGTCCCTCAGAGGCTCTGAGCATAGCCTTGTACTGTGAAAGGAGTATTGACTGATTGTCCAGTGTCATACGCACACCGCGCCAGCCAAGAGCCGGATTTATCTCATCAATTCTAAAATACGGAAGCTGCTTGTCACCGCCTACGTCGAGCGTTCGCATACATACCGGGATCCTGCTGAATGAATTCAGAAACTCTGAATAGAAGCCCTGCTGTTCCACCTCTGTAGGAAAAGAACTCTGAAGAAGAAAAGGTATTTCCGTACGATAGAGACCCACACCGTCCAGAAACTCCTTCTCGTTCTGCTTCATATCCACATTCAAACCGGCATTAAGGGCAATCTTTACGATCTGCCCGTCAATGCTAACCACAGGTTTGCAGAATTCCTTCTCCACCAGTTCCTGCATATGCCTGTTGCGTCTGATTATTTCTTCATACTCATCCCTGACGGCTGAATCAGGCTCTATAATAATCTCACCCTTCGTTCCGTCCAGAACAATAGTTTTTTTATCAACAACATCAAGAGGAATCTCCACTCCCATCACGGCAGGAATATTTAGAGATCTGGCCATTATCGCCGCATGCGAATTCACAGACCCTTTAAGAGAAACAACTCCTTTAAGCACTTTATTCGGAATTTCCACAAGCAGAGATGCCGAAACCTCTTCAGCGACCAGAATAATCGGAGTGTTCAAATCATAACTCTGGACCTGGCTGTGCGACAGTTTGCTCAGAAGTCGCTGAGCCACATCTTTAACATCAACGGTTCGATCCTGCATATACTTTGAATCACCATCCGAAAGTCTGGCAATCATTTCCTCACAAATCTGCTTGACCGCAGAAACAGCCATCAGTTTCTGCTCACTGATGGCCTTGATAATTCTTTCAGAAAATGATTCATCATTAATCATCATTGAATAGATTTCAAATATCTCTGCGGAATCATTTTTCGGAGATGCCTGACTTATACGGAGCATCAGAGTGTCAAGATCAAGCTGCACCTGAAAAATAGCCTGTCTGAACAGCTCTATCTGAGTGTAGATATCATCCGTATGGACCATTGCCACATGATCCATGTCGAGCTGCGGATACCAGACAAACGCCCTGGCTACACACTGACCGTTAGAAGCTGCTATGCCCTTAACCGGTTTTGAAAAACTGTTCTCAAGTTTCATCTGGTTCAGCATTTGAGCATGCGCCACCTTTGATGCAAGCTGTGCAGCAAGTGTTACGATAAAAGACTCATCAGACTCATTGAATTTGCGCGGCTCCTTCTGCTGAACCACAAGAACACCGAGCAACTGGCGCTGATCAACAATAGGAACACCGAGAAATGAATGGAAGCAATCCTCCCCTACCTCCGGAAGATATTTAAAGTTGGGATGAGACGTAGCATCGGCAAGATTGATAACCTCAAGCTTCTTACCCACATATCCTACAAGACCGTCACCGTACTGGAGTACTGTCTTGCCCACGGCATCCTGCGAAAGACCGTCGGATGAGACAAGCCGGAATCTCTTTTCATTAGGCTCGGCAAGATATATCGAACAGCAGTCCGCATTGAGAGATTCCTTGGTTTTGACAACCAGATTATGCATTGCATCATGAAGATTCGGAGCGGCTATGACACTCTCAATAATTTTTCGAAGTAGAGTTAACACCAGTGTTTCCTAGCTTGATATGACTTTTCACTAAAATTCTTTCTAATGGTAGGCCTGCATGACAACTGGGTCGACTGAAGGAATTCACGAAGAACCCTGCGGTAAACATCTCGCTTGAATGAGATCACCTGACGTATAGGATACCAGTAAGACACCCACCGCCATCCGTCAAACTCAGCATCATCCGTACGATCAAAGCAGATACCTTTCTCCTTTTCCTCGGAAAGCTGAAGCAGAAACCACTTCTGCTTCTGACCTATACACACAGGAAGAATGTCAGAGTGAACAAGACGCGAAGGAAGTTTGTACTTAAGCCAGTATTTAGTCTGATCCAGAAGCGTTACATCGCTGCGGTTCAGCCCAAGTTCCTCCTTCAATTCACGAAACATTGCCTGCTCGGGACTTTCACCCTGATCAACTCCACCCTGAGGGAACTGCCACGAATTCTGTCCGATTCTTCTTGCCCAAAGCACCTGTCCCACTCTGTTACAGACAACAATGCCCACGTTGTATCGATAACCTTCCTGATCAATCACTGACAATACCAACCTACCCAAGACATTCACATTCTTTCACAAATGAAACATTATCTCAAGAAACATAGAATTCTTTGTGACTGAATTTAAAACCAGCACACAATACAAACAAATCAAAATTATGTATGATACTAAGTAGCATATCCGATCTCTGATCGCGTATCTGTTATTACTTCTGCGCCAGAATCAGAATTATGAGACGGACAGGACTGGAGGAAAGAAACTTATGAATGCTGTCCAGAAACCAGAAAACACAGATGAACTCATGCAGCGCTGTTATGCAATAGCAGGTCTTACCATCAAAGAAATAGCAGCAAACATTGATAAGGTACCAGAAAAACTTATCCACCACAAAGGCTGGTTCGGTCAGCTTATTGAAACAGTACTGGGAGCCGATGCTGGAAGTAATCCGACACAGGATTTTTCAGAATTGGGAATAGAATTAAAAACAATTCCCCTGAATGATGAGTTATACCCTCTTGAAACAACGTTTGTATGTATAACCCCCCTTACAAATGTAAGCGGGATGACATACGAAAACTCAAACGTGCGCAATAAACTCAGCCGCGTTCTGTGGGTTCCGTTCAGCGGATCAAGAGATATACCCATACCGGAGCGCATTGTATATACTCCGTTTTTATGGTCCCCGAATTCCGCGCAGGACGCCGCACTCAGAACAGACTGGAACGAACATATGGAAAAAATTGCAACAGGTCAGATCGACAGCATAACAGCAAGAGACGGAGAAGTTCTCCAAATCAGACCCAAAGCCGCCGACGGCAAAGCTCTTACACAGGCAGTCGGTGCTGACGGAACACTTGTTATGACCAGACCGAGAGGATTCTATCTTAGAAAATGCTTTACCTCCGAGATCATCAGACAGGAGTATAAATTTTAACACTACGGTCAGCAGGCAGTTTTGGGCGACTGACCAGTTCTTCCTCTCAGCCCGCGGCAAAAGCTTAACTTCTGTCACGGTCGAGATGTACATGATCACAGACAAGACAGAACAGGTCTGATCTGCGTGTGCGAAATTTACGTACCTGTCTGTATAAATGTTTAATACTGCAGATCGGTTATATATTGCACTGAGTCATATCTGATAAATAAAAATCAGATATAATTTATCAAAAAAAGATGTCAACCTATATTCCGATGAAGCAGGAGGCATTTACTGCAGTATCGGTTAATTAAATATTTTTCAAAAAAATTTTTTGATCATGCTCCGTCAAAATTTCAAAAAAACTTAAAAAGTGGTATCCCATAATCTTCAACTCCTTAAAATTACTGACATTTCCGTAATAACAAATAATTTCTCCATTAATTTTTTCTAAAAAAAAAAATTTTTTTATTTTTTAAAAATTTTTTTTTCAATTTAAAAAAAAATTGTGTAAAATATGCTTGTGTATTTTTTGCACTATACAAGGAATAAACTATGTCAGTATCTAAAAAATATAATAAAACCACAAACGAAATAAAGTTGACATTCAAGGTTACTAAAGAAGCCTCTCAGAATGCCAAGCAGGTATTTCTTCTTTGTGAAAACAACGGCTGGGATCCTGTTGAAATGTCTCAGTTGAAGAGCGGGGATTTCAAGGCTGATGTTAAGGTAAGCAAGTCTGAAGAAAAATCAGGATACCAGTATCGTTTCCGCCTCGTCATGGAAGATGGACAGGAACTTTATGACAATGACTGGATAGCAGACAAATACGTTACCAATCCGTTCGGTGGTGAAAACTCATTTGTTGATCTCACCGTAGGTCTCAACACTGATTCCGAGGAGTCTGCACCAGCTGCAGCAGAAGAAGCAAAGACTGTCAAGGAAGCAAAGCCTGCGGCAAAAAAGAAGGCTCCTGCCAAGAAAAAGAAGTAATAATTCTATAATAATATATGTACTCAAAAAAAGCGGAACTGAATGTTCCGCTTTTTGTTTTCATAAAGAAATTCAACGCAACAAAGGGATGAATTTAAAAAATCTGTCCATATGAGAAAAAATAAAAGGGCACCGTAAAACAGATGCCCTTTTATATACTTATATCAAAAAACTGATATTATGCCTTAGCATCCTGTGCAGGACGCTTTGTAACAAGTTTTTCACGAATACGGGCAGACTTACCGGATCTCTGACGGAGGTAGTAAAGTTTAGCACGACGAACATCACCGCGACGGATCACGGTAAGAGATTCAATCAGAGGACTGTGAGTCTGAAATACACGCTCAACACCTTCACCATTAGAAACCTTTCTAACAGTAAAAGCAGAATTAATACCACGGTTACGTTTTGCGATTACAACACCTTCATAAGCCTGAATACGCTCCTTTTCACCTTCCTTAACGCGAACATTTACCTTAACGGTATCGCCGGGATTAAAATCAGGAAGATCTGTACGTAACTGTTCCTTTTCTAACTGTTCAATAATATTCATTTTTTTTCCTTTTACCTAGAATAAACTGCAACCTTACTTCTTTTGACTATCCGACTCGCGGATATACATGGCAAGCTGTTTCTCCTGCCCGTCAGTCAGAGCTAGGTTTTTAATTAAATCCCTTCTTCTTACATAAGTTCTGCCCAACGCCTCTTTAAGACGCCATTGAGCTATATCCTCATGACACCCCTGAAGCAGAACCTCAGGAACATCAAGTCCGCCGGCGCATTCAGGTCTGGTATACTGCGGATAATCAAGAATTCCATCTGTAAACGAATCATACTTGGCACTCAGTTCATCACCAAGCACCCCCGGTATCAGCCGGGAAACAGCGTCTATCATAACCATGGCCGGCAGCTCACCGCCGCTTAACACATAGTCGCCAATAGACCATTCCTCATTCACATATGATGAAATAATTCTTTCATCAATTCCTTCGTATCTTCCTGCAATAATCACAAGATTACTGAGCCGGGCAAAATCCTTCACAGCACTCTGCGTCAGTTTTTCACCCTGTGGGGACATATAAATAACTCTGGCATCCTCGCCGATACACTCACGTGCACGCTGTATGGCATGCTTTAAGGTATCAAACTTCATCAGCATTCCCGGTCCGCCGCCAAAAGGTCGATCATCGACCGTCTGGTAATTGTCAGTTGCATAATCACGAGGATTAAAAAACTCGACGCTCAGCAAACCGTTTCTGACAGCCCTTCCTGTAACTCCGAACTGTGTAAGTGCCTTAAACATCTCGGGGAACAGGGTAACAATACCTATTCTCACCTAACTCACCGCAATTCAGAAATCAGGGTCCCAGATGACAACCAGTTTACGGAGTTCCTCATTCATCTCCTGTATCGTTGAACCGAATACAAGAGGAAGAAGGCGCTCTTTCTTTCCATAGGCATCATCGCTATTTGCTTTAACAACCAGTACATCATTCGCGCCGGTCTCCATAAAACCGTCCACAATACCGAGATCATAACCCTCAGTATTGACTACCCTCATTCCTATCAGATCATTGAGATAAAACTCATCTTCAGGAAGAGGCGGCAGTGAAGACTCATCCACAAAAACTGACTTTCCGGTCATTGACTGGGATTCCTCCCGCTGGTCAAAGCCCTCCAGCTTACAGATATATCCGTCACCATGTCTTTTCCATTCCGTCAGCTTTGCAACAGACCAGCTGTCACCTGTCTGAACAAACCATGGTGCATATTCGAATATACTTTCAGGATCGTCTGTAAATGAATGAATACGTATCCAACCGCGGACTCCATAGACCGAACCAAACCTGCCCACTTCCACAGGGGATTTTATTTCATTCATGACCGTTCCTTACTGAGCCTGCTTTCTTGCTCTCTTAATAAGAGAAACAACACGATCAGAAGGCTGAGCTCCCTTTTCAATCCAGTAATCTACACGATCAAGCTCAAGACGAAAATCCTTATCCTTGGAAATCGGATTGAAGAAACCTACGCGCTCTATAAACTTGCCATTGTGCTCACGACGCGAATCAGCAACTACAACCTGATAGAAAGGACGCTTTTTTGCACCAGCGCGTGCTAAACGAATAACTACCATAAATCCTCTATATCTAGTTATTTACCAAATAAAAATGATCCACAAAAAAAATGAATCAAACCATAAAAATGCCCGGTTATTTCATACAGACACTTTAAGCTAGTAGATTATAGCTACTAAAAAAGAGAAATGCAATCTGAAATACAGATCACATAATTTTCATCATTTCTGGAATTTTATATCCAGTTTTAACAAAGAAAATAAGGAGTCAGCCTGATTTAATCTCAGACAGTGAAAAAGAAAGACAAACATCGGCAGTTCTGTCTCTAATATGCTAAACTGTTCTCATTAATTTATCAGTAATTGCCAGACTTAACCTTTAGGAAATAGAATGAACCCTCTAGATTCCACGGAAGTAATCCTTTACTGGATTGCACTGATTGTACTGCTCTTCTCTTCCGGCTTTTTCTCAGGAACCGAAACCTCCGTAATGGCTGTCAACCGGTACCGCATCAGACATATGGCGACAAAAGGCGACAGACAGGCCATAAGAATCATGAAAATGCTGAAACGCCCGGATAGATTTCTGGTACTGGTGCTCATCGGCAACAACCTGGTAAATATTTGTGCCACGGTCATTGCAACACGGCTCGCATACCACTACTCCCCTGAATACGGAACCGCCATTGCAACATTCGGACTTACTATCATAATTCTGATATTCGGCGAGGTGGCTCCGAAAACCATAGCTGCCCTGAAGCCTGATTTTGTCGCCAGAAAGGGATCTTTCATAATAGCATCTCTGATGTTTGTTTTTTCTCCGCTTGTTAAAGCTCTTAATATGCTGTCCCATGTAATTATCAGCATGTTCGGAGTTGATCCCAACAAGGCTGACGGAAGAGGACTGAGTGCCGAGGAGCTGCACAGTGCTCTAATCAATGAAAAAGGTTCCGTAATGCCGGAACAGCACAGAGATCTTCTGCTTGGAGTACTCAACCTTTCTAAAATATCAGTAGAGGAGATTATGGTTCCACGCAATGATCTCTATGCAATCAACATTAATGACGACTGGAAAGACATTCAGAAGCAGGTTGCCAACACACCTCATACAAGAATCGTATTTTACCGTGATGAACTGGATGACATAATAGGATTCATGCACAGCCGTGATGCTCTCAGACTTCTTACCAAGGAGGATTTTTCAAAAGAAAATCTTTTAAGATCCATTGTCGAACCGTACTACATTCCTGAAAACACATCTCTTCTTGTACAGCTTCAGAAATTCAGACGATATAAAAAACGATGCGGTCTTATAATAGATGAATTCGGCGATATTCAGGGACTGGTTACTCTCGATGACATACTTGAGGAGATAGTCGGAGATTTTACAACGTCATTTGATGTTGATATAGAAGATGAAATAGAAAAGCAGAATGACGGTTCATATATTCTTGACGGTCAGGCTAACATCCGGGATGTAAACAAGGAACTGAAATGGCATCTGCCGACCAACGGACCGGTAACAATCAACGGAGTAATTCTTGAAGAACTGGGCGACAATCCTCAGTTGAACAAAGAAATTACCATCGGAGACTACATCGCCCAGATCACAGAAACAGATGGAAGAAGTGTAATAAAGGCTAAAGTGAAACAGAAGCCTATGCCTAAAGAACCGGAAGAAGACAGCGGATTCTAAAATTAAGAAATGATTTTTCCGAACGTGCCGTAAAAGAATATGAGGTGCGATCAGATAAAAAACTCTTGAAATGCCGGTTTAAACGATCAATTCAGTGAGGGATACCGCGTCGGATAGTCAGATACCGGCAGAAACTTTAGCGCCCTGAAGAAAACAGGGCGCAGATTCCAAAATTCATTACTAAAAAGCTGTTATCTGCCGAAAGGCATAATGTGACTGAGTTTGCTTACAGCTCCCATCAGTTTTCGCATTCCACCCTTGGACGACATAAGCTTCATAATCTGCTGCTGCTGTGCAAACTGATTCATTACAAGATTGACATCCTGTATCTTAACACCAGCTCCGGCGGCAATGCGTCTTTTTCTTGAACCCTTGATGATATCGGGATTAGCTCTTTCCTTCTTGGTCATGGAAAGAATAATGGCTTCAATCTGTCTGAACTTATCGTCAGTGACCTGATTTTTTGCCTCTTCCGGAAGCTGACTCATTCCCGGCAGTTTATCCATAATCGAAGCGACACCGCCAAGACTCTTCATCTGCTGCAGAATTCCAAGATAATCGTTGTAATCAAAGGCCTTTCCCTTCTTAAGTTTCTTTGACAGTTTCTCTGCATCCTTCTGATCAACCTTGCTCTGAAGATCATCAATCAAAGAGAACACATCACCCATGCCTATGATTCTGGTAGCCACACGATCAGGATAGAAAGGTGATAAAGCATCAATCTTTTCACCTACACCCATAAACTTAATCGGCTTGCCGGTAATCTGACGCACAGAAAGTGCCGCACCGCCACGGGCATCACCATCAGTTTTGGTAAGGATGACACCTGTCAGAGGAAGAGCTGCATTGAAAGCGCTCGCTGTGTTTGCCGCATCCTGACCTGTCATGGAATCAACAACAAAGAGAGTTTCCACAGGATTGACCGCACTGTGAAGATACTTGATTTCCTCCATCATATCTTCATCCACATGCAGACGGCCTGCCGTATCCACAAGAAGAACGTCAAAGAAACCTTTTTTGGCAGCATCCACCGCAGCTTTGGCTATATCCACAGGTTTCTGACTTGAAGAACTAGGGAAAAACTCGACTTCAACCTCGCCGGCGAGAGTTTCAAGCTGCTTGATAGCTGCTGGACGGTATACGTCGCAGCTGACAACCATAACCTTCTTCTTCTGTTTTTCCTTCAGAAATTTCGCGAGTTTGGCAACGGTAGTTGTCTTACCTGCACCCTGCAGACCTGCCATAAGAACGACAGCAGGAGGCTGAACTCTGAGATTAAGCTCCTCGCAGGTTTCACCCATCACCTTTGTAAGCTCCTCCTTTACAATGAGGAAAAACTGCTGGGACGGATCAAGTGTCTCTTTAACCTCAAGACCGATGGAACGCTCTTTTACACTTGCCACAAAGGATCTCACAACAGGAAGCGCGACATCGGCCTCCAAAAGAGCCATTCTTACTTCTCGAAGTGCATCCTTGATATTATCTTCAGTAAGCTTTGACTTACCTGTAAGGCTGCGGAACGCACCTGTCAATCTCTGGGTTAAACTTTCAAACATTTATAAACCACCCGTTAAAGAATCAAGCCAAATTACAAACTGTGCTAGACTATCAAAAAAAAATTAAATTATCAACTGCGCAGCGGACTAAAGCCGGCACCACGCCAGATATCCGAGAATATCATTCTCCATTTCACTGGAAAACGTATGCTCCTGGAATACCGTATCATCTCCGAGCATTTTGATTTCCGCCTCCTTGTCACCTATCTTTACGATAACAAAATTTTTACGTTCAAACTCATAGTGAAAGATAACTTCGGGATCAGGACGGCTGAGCGGATCAGCCTGAAATTTATTAATCTCATACTTTGGCAGCATCATGCTCTGAAGAAGTATTCCAAGGGATGAATGAGAAAAATAGGTATGATTCACATCAGCCTTCCGTTCACCGGTTATAAGAATCAGCGGAACCTTGTTCTGAACCATTACACCGGCATGCTTTTCTGCATTCCGCGGATTATCTACAGCCTTGTGATCGCCTGTTATAACGAGAACTCCGTTTTCAAAAAAGCCGGCAGCTTCAAGATTCTGAACAAATATACCTATCTGTGTATCTGTATATCTGAAAGCCTGCTCAAAATTAAAATCACCCCACGGCGTAGAGTACGGTGAGTGCGTGCTGGCAGTTCTTACAATATAAAGGAAAGGCATTTTTTCAGTCGCAGACTTCTGAGCAACTGCATTAAAAAGATCACCGTCCGGAACGCTGTTGAAAAGATACCTTTTCTTAATGCCGTCAAATTCCTCCGAGCGATCTGTATAAACATAATCATACTCTCCGGATGCAACTATCCTGTCCAGTCCGAAAACCAAATCACCTGCGGAAAAAAAGGATGTTGAATACCCGTTTTTCTTAAAGTTATCCAGCATATCATCACGTTTGTACAGTTCAGTCGCAAAAGGACTTATTTCACCGGACGAATGAGGAGGGAAATAAGGCAATCCCTTGACCAGAGTAAGATATGCACCTGTAAGATTGAAGTTATTGGAATAATAATTGTCAAAAACAATATGCTCCCCTGCTATGCGCTCAAGATTCGGCATATAGTTGTCGTCAAGTCCGCATACAAAAGTAAGGGAGCAGTCAAGAGAGCTTACAAAAACCACTATAACATTCTTTCTGGCATTTTTTCCTTTCTTGATTTCACGCTTGAAATCAAGATTAGCCCTTGGCGCATAGTTGCTGGAATAGCTTCGCTGATAATTGCCCAGCTTATTCGTAGTGAAGTTATTAATCTGAAAAACATTGGAAAACTTATGATCATTGTAGGCGGATTTGACCGGATAGAGTCCGAAACCTACAAGTATTATGGAAATAACGCATGCCGCCACAAGAGTGATATGATCCTTCATTGCAAGGCGTCTGAAACTTATAACACAGCTGACTGCAAACAAAACCATTCCGACAAACATAAACATTCCTTCCGGAGATTTTGCATACTTAAGAAGGAAAGGCCAGAAATACTGATAATGGCGGAAGAATTCAGATCTTTCAACCCGCATAAACATAAATCTTGAATCAATGTTGCTGATCACAAAATTATCAAGAAAGAGAACAGCTATAAGCAGCACAGGCACAAGAAGAATCAGTGCGCTGAGCCACAGTCTGCGGATCTGACAGCTGATAATAAGAGGAAGAATGATGCCAATAAAGAGCATCGGAAAATAACTCTGCTGAAATTTCAGCATATTGCCTGTGACATCTTTTTCATTCAGATTAAGAATGTAACTTTCCGTCGCCTTGAAAAAGGACATGTCGAAGGCAAGAAGAGTAACAAAAAACACAAGACCGTAATACAGATACATAACATGCCTGTGCATACACCAGTGCATGAAGTAGTACATAATAATGAAACAGACCGCACAGCATATACATAAATATATTATGTTCACTATTATTTCTGTATGCTTCAGATCACTCAGTTCGCTTCTGGTCAGATGTATAACCCGGTTAAAACCAGGAGCAAATTCAAGTTCATTTTCCGCAAACTGGTTATGAATAATCAGAGCCTGATATTCATTCGAATACACCGCTCCCATACCTGAAGACACCTTGAACACATGGGAAATATCCTTTATGTCGATTTCCTCGCCGTTGATCATCAGGCGGGTTATGGCGACAAGGTTATCATTCGAACCGAAAGAAAAGGATATGCGGTGAGAATGAATAAAAGGGATATCTGTCAGATAAGACATTTTTTTCTTGGCTGCATCAACCAGTATGTTGTCAGAGTTCACAAGAATAAGATCCTGATCATAATAGGAAACAACGAGCTGGCCGGGATGCTTCAGATATTCAAATTCCAGTTCGATAACATTTCCGCCGGGGATCTCCTTCAAAATAAGACCTTTGGAAAAAGAACAAAGAGTAGCACCGATAACAAGACTCAGCAGCATGCAACAAATCAAATCAGCCACATAGCCATATCTTAAACGTCCCATCAAATTCTCCTTCAGGATACCATCCGTACCAGTACCGGGATCATACCATTATCAACTACCCGTCACATAAAGGCAATGTGCATATAACTGCACCGGATACAGGAATATCTTCCAGACAGCTTATTCCATGCAATGCCGGTTCATTATTCCGGTACGGCCGTCATCAGACTTACGACCGCGGTTCTTACAGCACAGGATCGATACCTCCACCCTGCACACGTGACTGTTTTTAAAACGCATGACACGCTCTGATCTGATTGCTGCCGACAGATTTTGTTTTGATTTGCAGATCTTTTTTTCAGGATCACAAGAGATCAAAAAGCTGTTGCACCGCAATCTTCAGGTCCGGCACGCTCAGCATCATTGCAAACGGCTGCAAATCTTCCAAACAGTTACGTCAGTTCCTGCTCACTTTTTTAGAACTCTTGTTATCCTGGTTTGATCCTGCGCCTTTCATTCTCAGGATAACCTCCGTCATAATGCTGTACTTTCACAGTCACCGGGATTTTCAAAAATTTCATGCCATATTCTGTGCACAAAATCGCAGTCAGAAGATACTGTCTCTCTGTTAACTATACATTCCTCGCCCTTCAGACGGCACTTGTGAGCTTCGTTGCGGATATTTATGTATGCCTGTTTAAGAGCTGAAGCCGTCTGCGGCAGGAGTATTCCGCATTCCACGCAGGAATCAAATATTCTCACATTATCCGACCATTTTGTCAGTTCTTCAGGATACTGTTCCGCATATGCAAGAACCAGATACTGTGCAAGAAACTCGATATCAATCATGCCGCCCGGACTCTGCTTGAGATCAAATTCATCATCTGATGTCCTCACCAGATGACTCTGCATTTTAATACGCATCTCCTCCACTGCATTTCTGAGAGCCTCTCTTTCTCGGTGACGACTAAGCACATTTCTTCTTATCCTGTAAAAATCATCCGCCAGCTCCCTGGAGCCGTAAATCACTCTTGTCCGGACAAGGGCCTGATGCTCCCATGTCCATGCGTCATTCATCTGGTAATGTTCAAACGCCGTGATGGAGGAGACCAAAAGTCCGCTGTCACCGTCTGGGCGAAGTCTTAAATCAACATCGTAAAGGACTCCGGTTGATGTTCTGATACTGAAGAGATGAATTATTCTCTGCACCAGTCTGGCATAAAATTTTCTTACTGTTATCGCATGCTCTCCGTTGGTTAATTCCTCCGGATCGCAGGGATAATGGATAAAAACCAGATCAAGATCCGAACCGTACCCCAGTTCAATTCCTCCGAGTTTTCCGTAAGCAACAGCAATAAGACCGGTGCCGCCGTGCTCGGTAACATAGGAAGGTACACCGTACCTGGTTATATTCTCGCGCCAGGCAATATCAATAACCTCGGTAAGAATAGCCTCGGCAAGTTCCGTCAGAAAGTCGCTGACTCTCATCAGCGGCAGACAGCCGACAATATCAGAAGCGGAAATCTTCAGCAGCTGTATCTGCTTAAACTGACGCAGACTTTCCATTTTTTGCTCTAAATCCGTTTCATCAATCCGAAGCAGAAACTGCCTCAGCTCAGATCTCAGTTTATGTGCATCGGCTGTTATCTGGTAAAGACTGTCAGGGTAAATAAGTTCATCCATCAGAATAGGATATGAACTGAGCTGCTCTGCTATTTTTTCGCTTGCGCTGCAAAGATATACAACCTGATCAAGCACATTGCTGTTCTCATACAGCAGCTGCAAATAGGTTGTCCGCATAATAATGCTGCGGATCAATATAGCAATTCTCCCGAACAGATGCACAACATTGTCGTAACTGGCCACCATTGACAGGATTCTCGGCATCAGCCGGTTCAGCGTCTCTCTGCCCTGAGGACCGACCGCACGTCGTATCGTTTCCGCTCTTAAATCAACGATCATGTCTGCAAATTCTGCACCGTCACCGCCTGCATATTCAGCAACCAGCGGAGCCACATCATCCTTATCCAGATTAGAACACCAGATATCAATCCAAATCTGGCTGATCTCATCCTCCACCTCCTCAGGATCGCCTACAATACCCTTGAATTCAGCGTGTATAGCCGCTAGATGATTCTCCAGAATTCCGTAAAATTCATCCCATGAACCGTACCCCATGGCGCAGAAAACTCTTTCCCGATTAAGATTATCGTCCGGAAGAAGCTGCGTCTGCTTGTCATCAATCTCCTGAAGAACATTCTCCAGTTTTCTGAGGAAACTGTATCCTTTAATCAGGTGTTCTCCGCACATTTGGGCAACTACTTCATTATCCACAAGCACATTCACGGCATTTTTCAAATTGCGCGTCTGAAGCTCCGTCTCCCTGCCCCCGCGCATAAGCTGAAACACCTGAACAACAAACTCAACCTCCCTTATTCCGCCTTCACCGAGTTTTATGTTGTTATGAAGCCCCCTTCTTCTGACTTCAGCCTCAATCATGGCCTTCATTTTTCTGAGAGAATCAATAGCTCCGAAATCAAAATAACGGCGATAGACAAACGGTCTAAGCATCTGTCTGAGTTCACTGACATCATCAAGGCAGTAGTTTCCGAGCGCCCTCGCCTTGACCATTGCATATCTTTCCCAGCCCCTGCCGTGCTGAACATAATAGTTTTCCATGGCGGCAAAACTTACCACGAGCTGCCCGTCATCGCCAAAAGGTCTAAGTCGCATATCAACACGGTAAACCTGCCCGTCTGCTGTGGGCTGATTAAGAAACGCTATCAAATTCTGGGCAACCTTGGTAAAGAAAACCTGATTTTCAATCTCTCTGCGGCCGCCTCTGGTCGTTCCCTGTTCCGGATATGCGAAGATTAGATCTATATCGGAGGAAAAATTAAGCTCGGATCCTCCAAGTTTACCCATTCCGATAATAACCATGTGCATCTGTCTGTCATCAGACAGCGAATAGGGAACTCCGTACGAACGGCAGAAACGTTCATAGACAAGATGGTATGTCTGGACTATTATTTCCTCGGCAAGAACAGAAAGATGTCCGGTAACGGTTGCAATATCAAATCTGCCTGTTAAATCCTGCCATGCAAGAAGAATCATGTAATAGTTGCGGAACCGTCTAAGACGCTGCTTGATTTCGTCTTCTGAAATTTCACCGCTTAACGATTCACGTAGTTTTGAAGAAAATTCAGCAGAAAGATCCCTGTCAAGAAGTTCCTTGCTGATGCCGTTGAGCCAGTGGGGATTACGCTTGAGCTGTTCATAGACAAAATCGGAAACAGCAAGTACCTGAACCATCTCGTTTCTGATTATCTCCTGGGGCCGGTTGACACCGTCCATGCTGACGATTTCATCAGTTCGATCCGTACCAAGCTTTCTAAGATCATCCGTCAGTTTCATTCTTTATCTCCATTAATCTGAAACACTGCAATCAGTTCAGGCAGTAAAAAAACGTATTCTTCAGCATAAAAAAATCGGCCGCACCTTACGGAGAGCCGATTCTCAAATCATTCTCCGCACACTATCAGCAGTATACAGACTCATAGGAGTTAAGAATGAAGAGAAGATATATTCTTGAACTGATCATCTTTATAAACTTGTCATGGCGCCCCTGACTATCAGCAACCATTCTCTCAAGCTCTAGCAGTACCGGAATTATCATACTGTAGTGGTTATCATTTGTGAGTTTCTGCAGCTGATACGCCGACAACGTCATTACAGACAGGGATCTGAGATCAAAACGTGACAAAAGAAGCTGCTCATGTTCAATGTACATTTTGAAATATTCACGGATCAGAACATCCCTGTCCCCCTCAAGAAGCACAAAAGATTTTGCAGACGGAGGTACGCAGAGACCCGCCATCTCATAACCGCGCTGCGCTTTGGATCTGGAATCAAGATGAAGTTTGAGAACATCATTCTCAACTACCTTCTTGGCTATTTCAAGAAGTTCCTTTACAGTGCCGTCAACAAGTTCAATCTCTATTTCATTTATAAGTTCGAATTTGTCAGCCACCGAAATTCTTCCTGAATCGAAGCAAAACTCGGCAACAGTTCTGCCATCTCTGACTATTTTTCTTTTAATTCTGCTGAAATCCGTTGAAAAAACAGGCTTTAGCAACGGCTGTATATCATCGGGATCAACAGATCTGCTCTCCCAAAAATCTGCAGGAAAGAGTTTTAAATCCGGGGTTTCAGAATCAAGCGGAACATTGTATTCCGTTCTGGTATGAAGACCGCCGCCTGTGCTGCTGTCTGATTTTACCGTCTCCTCATATGACTTCTCATCCCACCTCACACGAAGACCGACACCGTGGTTCTTGAGTAAAAGGGATTCCGTATCAAAATAAGTGTTTTTCAATTTTTTTCTTGGAAGCTTGTGCAGATCATAATCGGAAAGACTCTGTTCGACCAGAGCAACAACCGCATCAGACGACAAATCAGAACTTACCAAAAACTTTAACTCAATTTCTTTGCTGGTATTCATAACGCATTCTCAAAACAACAATTCTCTACAGGAAACGACCCCGAATAAAACGAACAAAACCACACAGGATAAAACAGCACGAATCTAAAACACAGGATTTGTGCCGTCTGCCATTCATGCAGACAACCGGACTGCTTGAGGCAAATAAAGCAGGATGACAGGATCCAACGCAGCGCACGCTACATCATGCACTGCATATCTGATATTGCTGTATCAGACATGATCCCTAAAGCTCTGTGCCGGCAGGATAATGCACTCAAGCAGCAAGTCATCTAAAAAAGTTCTTTTCACCGCAGCAAAACAATAAACTAAAAGTTTCAACGGTATATGGCAGAACAATATTCTGAACCTTATTATAGCCCGTAGCCGTGGATTTGTGCATGACTCTTTTTTCTGCATCCGATTAATCTGACAGAATATCGGCTTTGACACTCCACTCGACAGAAGCCCAGTGTTTCCTGCTTCAAAGGCTGCTGCATAGCAAACTGCGCCTTATACAATCTCCGGTAGAACTGCTCACTCCAGTTTTCTGCACATGTAATACTTCTCTCTGCGAGATCCTCAACCGGCTGTTCCTTATATCCGCACTTTGAGAACCAGAATACAAGTTTGGTACTGTGACTACATTTCCTCCGCACCGCTGTTACCTGTACTCAAGAATGTTGAAGAAATTCTACCGTTAAGCAGCCGGTACTGACTCACCTTTTTTTGCGGATCGGCTCGTCAGAGCATTTATGAATAAAGTCACCGCGCCGGTTTGCTGTCTTCTCATGCGCCCGTACTGCTCCTGTTCAATGTTTCTGTTTTATTTCTGGAATTCTTTTTCTTACTTGATGTCATTCTCACAGTTAAAAACGTGTTTTTCCCACCGGCACGGGTTATAAAATACTCAATCAGAATGAAATTGAAAAAAACAATAAAAAAATAAGTTGACGAACAAATCAATAAGATTGATAATATGCATCGTTTTGAAACGCCTCGCTAAGTGTTGCAGCTTAAAGGGTACAGGTGTTGGGGTATAGCCAAGTGGTAAGGCAGCGGGTTTTGATCCCGCCATTCCCAAGTTCGAACCTTGGTACCCCAGCCATCATGGCATGATGCAGCTGAAGCCGGGTTTTGAAACGTTTTAAAGTGAAATGGCTATGTAGCTCAGCTGGTTAGAGCATCGCACTCATAATGCGGGGGTCATAGGTTCGAGTCCCATCATAGCCACCATCCAAAAAAGTTGGGGTATAGCCAAGCGGTAAGGCAGCGGATTCTGATTCCGCCATTTCCAAGGTTCGAATCCTTGTACCCCAGCCACTCACTCTTCTGATATCTTTTTTCTCTCAATAATTTCTGTTTCAGCAGTCTTTGTAAATTTTACAGGTACTGGTATCGCAGTTTTTCATCCTGACCTTAAAAAATACAAAGGGGAAAGCCGGCATATAGCTGGTTGAAAATTACACCTCATCTAACCCTTTTTTCAGTTTCCGCATAAAACTACCATTTAATGCAGAGATTTGAACAGAATCAAACAGGAACCGCCACGACGGTCGATCACATAACTGACGGCTTACCGGCTTCAGATAAAGGTCTTACGGCTGAACCTGTGCTTTTCCGGAATTTAACTCCAATAATTCAACGGATTGCGACACGGTGTCATTAGTGTAGTTTACCTCGCAATATCAGAACATAATAATTGAATACATTAAAGCCATCAGCTAAATTGTAGATAGATTTTGATTTCGGTTTTTCTCATATTACCCAACCTGCGCATCTTGCAGTTCACCCGCAACTTCTGGATCGCCAAAAGAAAAACTTCCGGCTCTTACCTACTACTTGAGGTTGACTGACTCATGGCTCGTAATCAAGGATATCTGGTTTCATACATTGCAAAACTTTCCGAATACTGCGACGTTCTGCTGCTCAAGGGAGCATACCATATAGGCATCGATGAAATAGTACGCAACATCAACAGCGGAAAAATAAATTACATAAATCTGGCATCTCCGCTTATCAAAGCGCAGATCAAGGACAGTCCTGATGATTTCATAAAGAAACTTGACGAGCGCAGAATCAACGTGCTTAACAACATACAGTGTCTTCCGGAAATTATTCAGTATCTAAACTCTCTCTACTCGAAACTCAAATCCAAAGGACAGACCGGCAGGCTCAAGGTAATAATCGGCACCTGCGCCGAAATACCGGAGCTGGATGAGCTGCGGGACATTCTTGCAGAGAAAATGTTCATCAGCAACCTGTATCCATCCTCCGCAAACGAAGCACTCAACTACAATTCAAACATTCTCGACAAGCTTTACACGGCTAATATGCACCATGATTTCTATGCCAGAACCAAACTCACGGATATCATGAAACTGGCAACCTTCACCAATTTCACTGAAGAAAATGTCGATTATTTTGACGATCTGCTGAATTTGATTCTAAATCAGAATATCGGAGCTCTGTATCATCTCAATTCTCCGAGCAAGGCCGTTAAGATAATGATGGCACTGAGCAACTACATCGGCCGTCCTGCGCCTCATGAAAGAGTATGCGCAGATACAGATCTTGACGATATAACCTACCCGAGCTATTTTCAGGCGCTGCTGGATTCATTCATAGGATTTGAACTGAGACCGTGCAGAATCTTTGAAAAAGCTGACGAATCCGAAGACGGCAACCTGATCGAGGAAGACGAGGAGCAGGACTACGAGGAACGGAAGTTCTACTTCATAGACTGCAATTTCCTCGCTTATCTCAAAGGGCATGTGATAGACAAGCACATAGCAGGCGATTTCATGACCTTTCATCAGCTGCTGAACAATTTTGTTGTATCAGAACTGAAAAAAATTTCCAGTTCCCAGGCAGGAATACAGCTGTGGTACCTCAGTCGCAGTGACTGTCAGATGGACGTTATTATTACCAGAGAAAAAACAAATGCCATAGGTTTCAGAATCAGAGACAATGAACAGATTCTTGAAAAGGATGTGGAGCATTTCAGAGTTTTCAAGGAGCTTATGGGGCGAAAATTTGCCAGGGGGTATCTGATTTATCTCGGACAGGAAATTCTCAAACTGGATGAAGGAATATACGCACTTCCGGTAAACTACCTCTGGAGCGATTACGAGAAGCGCCTGTCAAACGATGTCGCAGAATGGAATAAAACCGGGGACGGCATACAGGACAGGTAATCATATAAAATCCCGGCTTAACCCGAGATTTTTAACAGAAGTCTTTTATGATAGAATTGCAGGCGGAGCAGCGGACTGTTAAAAAAGTGCCGTTCCTTTTTTTTATACACCGAGACAGGGAACTGTTTTCTACTGTTTTCTACTGTTTCGCCAGCATTGAAATAGATTACCGTGAAAATTTCTACATTCTACATAAAAACCTGGGGATGCCAGATGAACGAGTACGATTCCGCTCGTATTGCTGACATGCTCAGAAGTCGTAACCTGACCCAGACGGATGATCCGGCAGATGCAGATCTGATAATACTAAACACCTGTGCCGTCAGAGAAAAGGCGGCGGAAAAACTTTTTCACCAGCTCGGACGCTGGAAATCATACAAAAATTCAAATCCAAACTGCATTTTTGCCGTCGGCGGATGTGTTGCATCCGAGGAAGGAAGAAAAATAAGAAGCCGAGCCAAAACGGTTGATATCGTATTCGGTCCTCAGACATATCACAGACTTCCGGAAATGATCGAGCGGGTGGAAAACGGAGACGGACCCCAGATTGACGTATCCTTTCCGCAAAATGAAAAATTCGGTGTTCTGCCTAAAAACAGCGGCAGCAGCATATCCTCGTTTGTCACCATAATGGAAGGTTGCTCTCACTTCTGCAGCTACTGCATTGTCCCCTATACCCGAGGTTCAGAGGTTAGCCGTCCTGTAAACGAAATCATTTCTGAAATACAGACTCTGAGAGACAACGGCGCCAAAGAAATAAACCTTCTGGGGCAGAATGTAAACTGCTTCAGAGGTATAAACAGTGACGGAAGCATCTGCAGTTTTCCGGAACTGCTGTACAGAGTCAATGAAATTGACGGAATTGAGCGGTTGAAATTCACCACTTCCAATCCTATAGAATTTACCCAGGAACTGATAGATGCCTTCGCAGATCTGAAGAAAATAACCAATGCGCTTCATCTTCCTGTGCAAAGCGGCTCTGATCGGATCCTGAAGCTTATGAACCGCTCCTACACTTCTGATGACTACCGTGACATGGTTAGGAGACTGAGACTGGTCAGACCGGAAATCAGCATAAGTTCTGACTTTATTGTGGGTTTTCCTACTGAGACTGATGATGATTTTGAGGATACAATGCGGCTTATCCGCGACATAAGATTTGACAACAGCTTCAGTTTCATCTACTCAAAACGTCCGAACACTCCTGCCGCCGCCATGGAGGATCCGATTCCGCTGGAAACCAAAAAGCAGCGTCTGTCTCAGCTTCAGCAGCTTATTGAAACATACACAATGCAGTACAGCAGAGAAATGCACGGTACAGTGCAGGAAGTTCTTGTTGAAGGAAGATCTCCCGTGGGAAATTTCCTCTGCGGAAAGACACTTAACGGCCGTACGGCTAATTTTGAAGGTTCAGACGATATGATAGGAAAACTTGTCAATGTAAAAATAACTGAAGTTCTTCCTCATTCCCTGAAAGGAGAAATCGAAAGAAGCAAATGAACAAACAGATCACTACAACAGTTGTTCTTGAACCGGCGAACATCGAGCGCTTAAAAATGCTCTGCGGTCCCATGGACGACAATATCAGGCTTCTTGAAAAAAGACTAAACGTCACAATCAGCTATGATATGAACAGTTTCTGCATATCCGGATCCGGCAACAGCTCGAATGCCGCAGGATATGTATTAAAAAGACTCTATGTTGATACAATGCCCGTAAAAGGTAAAATATGCGACATAACACCTGAGCTCGTCAACCTTGCGCTTGTAGAATCAAGGACCATGGAGCAGGATGAGGAAAACGAATACATTGAAGAGGATGACAATGATTCATACTCGATTCCTTCACGCATAAAGACCAAGAAGGGAGTAATCAAGGCCCGATCACGCAACCAGGCCAGCTACATACGCAATATAGCTACCCACGATATAACATTCGGAATCGGTCCCGCAGGATCAGGAAAAACATACCTTGCAGTGGCGGCGGCAATTGATGCCCTTGAACGTCAGGAAATACGGAGAATCCTGCTGACCCGCCCCGCAGTTGAAGCCGGAGAAAAACTCGGTTTTCTCCCTGGAGATCTCTCGCAGAAGGTTGATCCGTATCTCAGACCGCTGTACGACGCTCTTTTCGAGATGCTCGGTTTTGAAAGAGTTGAAAAACTGATTGAACGCCAGGTTATAGAAATCGCCCCGCTTGCATATATGAGAGGAAGAACTCTTAACGATGCTTTTATCATCCTTGATGAAAGCCAGAACACCACGGTAGAGCAGATGAAAATGTTTCTCACTCGCATCGGTTTCAATTCAAAGGCGGTAGTCACAGGCGACATCACCCAGATAGATCTGCCTCGAAACCAAAAATCAGGACTGAAACACGCCATTGAGGTGCTCAACGGTGTTGAGGGACTCTCATTTAATTTCTTCGAGACTATAGATATTGTAAGACATCCTGTCGTAGCAAGAATCGTCAGGGCCTACGAAAAATACGCACAGGATGAAAAAAGGATGGAAGAAGAAAAACACAGGCAGGCAGCAGAGGAGGACAGAGACAGTGACAATAAAAATTGATCTGCAGGTAGCGCTTGGCAATGAAGATGAATATGAATTTGATGCCAAAGCTCTGAATATTCCTGACGAGGCGGAACTTACGCGCATTGCCGACGCTGCCACAGAGGAATTTGTCGATAAGGGAGAAATCACTGTAAGAATTGTAGATGAAGAGGAAAGCCACGAACTTGATCTGCAGTACAGGGGTAAAGATCGTCCGACAAACGTTCTGTCATTTCCGTATGAATACCCAGAAGGTTTTCCGGAACCCGAGATCCCTCTCCTTGGCGATCTGGTAGTCTGCAAGCAGGTTGTGGAACGGGAGGCCTGTGAACAGAACAAAAAACTCGAGCATCATTATGCACACATGATTGTGCACGGATGTCTGCACCTCCTTGGATTTGATCATATTACAGACGATGAAGCCGAAGAGATGGAGAGCATTGAAAGAAGAATACTGGTTGAAAAGCTCCACATTCCGGATCCTTATGCTTCGGAGGACTGATCCGGTAGAGACCGAACTCAGGAAATGCCAAAAACTTAAAAACAGCCACAGGGAAATTTTGTAAAAAATAATGAATGAAAGCAACATTCAGGAAAAGGAGGAAAACCTTTTCGACAGGATCACTGGACTTTTTCAAAGCGAACCTCAGAGCATAGATGAACTTAACGATGTGATCAAGGACGCGTCAGAACGCAAAATAATCAACAGTGATTCCCTCGATATGATTCAGGGAATACTTGAAATGACAGATCTGAGAGTCCGGGACATAATGGTTCCAAGATCATCTATCATCACCATAAAATCAGACTTTACACTTGATGAAGTACTAGAAACAGTAACATCAACGGCACATTCAAGATATCCAGTAATCAGCGATGACAGACTCCATGAAAGCGCATTGCTTCTGGTAAAGGATCTTATTCCAATCCTGCGCAGCATGAATCAGTCCGATACCTCCTTCGATCTCAAAAAAATAACCAGGCCCGCCATGGTTGTGCCGGAAAGCAAAAAGGTTAACTTTCTGCTGAAGGATTTCAAAAAGAAGCGCTACCATCTGGCCCTTGTCATAGACGAATTCGGTTCTCTGTCCGGACTTGTAACAATCGAAGACATTCTTGAATGCATTGTCGGCAAGATAGGGAATGAATACAGCAAGGACGTTGAAGAGAACATCAGAGAGGTCGCAAGCAACGTTTATCACGTACGCGGGATCACTCCGATTGCTGAGTTCAACGAATTTTTCGACTGTGAACTCATAAATGACGATGTGGAAACTGTCGCCGGCCTCGTCATGGGAAAGATAGGCCATGTACCGGAGACGGGAACACGGATCACCATAGATACGTTCGAATTCAAGGTTCTCAACGCCGACAGCCGAAGAATCAATATGTTTCAGGTAAGGAAAATCAGCAGATCACAGGAGGAGAATCCTGCCGGCTGACAATTGGCCGGCACATATTCCTATGAACAGCACAGCACCAAGAAAACATTTGCATATTTCAGAAATATGGGATTATATACTTGCAGTTCTGGCAGGTTTTACGGGTTCCTTCGCCTTCTCGCCCTCCGATCAGGCTTATCTGATCTTCGTATCACTCGGTCTGATGTTTCATTTTCTCTATCAGAGACGGCATCAGACTGCAAAATGCTGGGTTCTTCTGGCTTCACTGTGCTTCTTCACTATATACTGGATCCATATGAGCATGACAGAGTACTCTGATGTACCCATGCTCATTGCAATTCCGGTTCTGGTGCTGTTCTCGATCTATCTGAGCTGCTATCATGCCCTTGTTATATATCTTGCCAACAGAATCTTCTGCGGTCAGATGTTCATTAAAAACATTCTGGCCATACCCGCGGGATTCATACTTGCCGATTATGCGGCAGGTCATATTCTCACAGGATTTCCATGGGTTTATATCGGATATACGCAGATCGATACCATATTCAGAAACATTGCACCCATAGCCGGTGTGCATGCAATCACCCTGGCGCTCCTTGTAACTTCCGGACTTGTATACCACAGTTTCTACACAAGAAAACTATGGTACACCGCGGCGTCGCTTATGATCGTTATTGTCATATCTCTGTGCGAACACACATATACCGAGGAAAATTCCAAAATTCATGTTACTCTTGTGCAGGGAAACATTGAGCAGCAGGTGAAATGGGATCCTTCAAAGGCAGAAGACATATTCAACACCTACTACAGTCTCAGCAGATCCTATTTCAAAGGCGAAAGCACTACTGATATTCTGATCTGGCCTGAATCCGCACTGCCGGAACTTGAAAACAACATTCATGAACTGCTCTTCAAAATGGATGAAATTGCTCATTCGCACGGATTTGCCTTTATTTCAGGAATTCAGACATATCAGCCATTCACCGGAGACTACTACAATGCGGTGCTGGGTCTAGGGCTGCAGGATCCTCAGGGCGAAAGCTACTATATGCGCCTTGCCGGCAACAGATATTACAAACGCCACCTGGTTCCTGTAGGTGAAATGGTACCTGACTTTCTGCGCAGTTTCGGTTCTTTTTTCAATATGCCCATGTCATCATTCTCTCACGGGAGCGACATACAGGAGAACATCATTGCAAATGGAACCAAAATAGCCACAGCCATATGCTATGAAGTCGCTTTTCCTGATGAGATGCAGCAGAATATCCATGATGACACAGCTCTGATTCTGTCAGTGAGCAATGACGGATGGTTCGGAAAAAGCAATCATGAAACAGGAGATTTCTATGTCTCTGCAGGACCGTATCAGCATGCAACAATAGCAAGAATGCGAACTCTTGAATTCCAAAAGCCAATGCTGCGCGCAACAAACAACGGGTATACAGCCGTGTTCAATGCCGACGGCTCAGTCCAGTCGGAACTTCCGTTCTACCGCGAGGGAGTTCTTAACGACACTGTAACCACACGAACCGGAAGCACACCTTTCGGAACCTACGGATTTACAGCAGTGCTGTCACTCGCTTTCGGCATGCTGCTGATCGCTTTCAGCCATCTTCTGATCCTTATGATAACAACAACCCGCAAAAACAAGCATAAATCTCAAAGGAAATGACCGCATGCGGATTTTTTTCAAAAATGAAATTTTCCTGCATCTTTAAAACTTTGAAAGCTTCATCATTTTTTATTGAAAAAAAAGTATAGGATATATGGTCGCCGGCGCAGAAACTTGCGGGTGGGGCTTACAGGCATGAAGCGTTTGCTTCCACACGGAATTAGATCTTAACTTGAACCGTGTTAAGGGAGAACGTATAAGTTCCCCTGGATCCAGCACTTTCACCAACATCTACTAAAACAGTTCTGCCGACAAGAGAAGACGGCTGATTAACTTTGATCTGTCGCCCGACAGTTTTCATAACCGGAAGGCTGATAATTTTTTCAGATCCTGGAAATGTCTGTCTGCACATGTTTCAAAAAGATATCTTTAATTCCGGATCTCCTCTGAAAAAAGAGCATAACAGATTAAAGTCAGAAAAATACAAGTTGTTAAAAATTTCCTATTTAGCAGGATTTATGTTGAACCGAAAGAGTTAAGGTTAGAACAATGGGAGCAATCAGTAAAATCCAAAGAGACGGAATCTCTCTGCGAATGTTATACACGTGGCTTATCGTGATAGCAATCGTAGTTTCTGCCCTCATGATCTACTCAACCTTTCACCTGTCATCATCATTTAGCAACCTGTCCGATGCGGTAAACAGGCATATGGAGCTGCACAGAGCGGCCAATGATCTGATGGAGGCATCAGACTATCTGACAGAAAATGTTCAGCGCTTTTCCGTAACCGCAAACACTGTTTACATGGACAACTATTTCAATGAGGCACAGAACTCGAAGCGCCGTGAAAAAGCAATCAAAAAAATGCTGGATCTCAACAGCAACCTGCAGGTCCTTAACAGTATGCATACCGCACTCAAGGCATCACAGGATCTGATGCTCCAGGAATACTATTCCATGAAGCTTGTAATCGATGCTGAAGGATATGCAAACTATCCGGAAATTCTTCGCAATATCGTTCTCAAGGATGAGGACAGAACCCTGACACGTGACCAGAAACGAAAACTTGCGACAGAAATCCTTTTCAATGAAGAGTACTATTCAATGAAGGATTCCATTCGCAAGAACATGAAAACAAGCATAAACGAAATAGAGAAAGCGACTCTCAGCGCCGAATCAAAACTGTCACAAAAACATCTTTTCGAGCTTCATACCGTTCGCACCGTTATAATAATAGAAACAATATGCATCATTTTTATGATTTGGCTGACTTCACAGATCGGAATCAAACCGATACTCAGAGCAGCGGAAAGAATCAGAAATGACAGTCCGATTCCGGTTACCGGCTCCAATGAATTCAGATATCTGGCCATAAACTACAACAAAATGTATGACATCTACCGCAAGAGCGTGGAACGGCTGAACTACAAGGCGTCGCACGACGAACTGACAGGCGCCTACAACCGTGCCGGCTATGATCTGCTGCTTTCAAGCATCGATCTGAAAACCACATACATGCTGCTTTTTGATGTAGACAATTTCAAAGGAATCAACGACACCTACGGACACGAAACCGGAGATAAAATTCTCAAGAAAATAGTATCCACTCTGAATAGAAATTTCCGCTCTGACGATTACGTGTGCCGGCTTGGCGGGGATGAGTTTGTTGTATTCATGGTTCATGCCGATGAAAACCGTCTGGAACTTATAAAAACAAAAATAACCAACATCAACGACCAGCTCTCCGAAACCGCCGACGGTCTTCCTCAGACTTCGGTCAGCGTTGGCATTGTTCATGGAACCAAAGTTCAAAACAGGCAGGATATGTACAAAATGTCGGATGAAGCTCTGTACAAAACAAAACAAAACGAAACGGCAAACACGGCTACTCATTCAGCTGATGCTAAATATCATCAGGTATACTCATTCTACAATTTGCTTCAGATCACAATTTAAACTATAATTTTCTCGCTGAAGTTTTAAGACTTGATGTTCGAGGAAATGTAAATGAAATTGCGTAAACTTGCCGCCGCGGTGCTTGCCTTTTTTTCCATAAGCGCATCAGCTGTCGATTACGACGTTTTTGAAGGCGAGAGACTCGTCGGGCAGAATTTCAACTATACTATTCCGAAAGGGAAAAAATCCCTTGAGGATATAGCTGCACTGGCAAACCTCGGTCTTTCAAACATGATGGAGGCTAACCCTCTGGTAGATCCGTATCTGCCGTCCCCCGGCACAGTGCTTCTGATTCCCCACCAGCTTATTCTGCCAAATACCCAGCATTCAGGGATAATTATCAATTCTGCTGAAATGAGGCTCTACTACTATCCTGCAAATTCATCTCAGGTCATTGTGCTTCCTATAGGAATAGGACAGCTTGGAAAGGACACTCCGGTAAACTGGGTTACAAAGGTGGAACGAAAAAAAGCCGGACCTACATGGACGCCTAGTGCAAAAGTCAGAGCTGAATACGCAGCCCAGGGAGAAATTCTTCCTGCCGTGGTTCCGGCCGGCAAAGACAACCCAATGGGACTTTTTGCCCTTTATGTAGGCAGAATGTATGCCATACACGGTACAAATGCAAGCTTCGGCATCGGTCTGAGAGTAAGTCACGGATGCATCCGTCTGCGGGACGCAGATATAGAGTGGCTTTTCAATAATGTTCCTGTAAACACAAGGGTTGAATTCATCAATGAACCGATAAAGGCTACAGTCGAGCCTGACGGTTCAAAATACATCGAAGTTCATCAGCCGCTTTCTACAACCTACAGCGAACTTACATCCAGGGACGACGTGGAGTTCAAACGTATTCCACAGGACGTTCTGTCTATTATCAACAGTCCCGATGTTGATCAGGCTGTTGTGGAAAAAGCATTGAACGAACGCAAGGGAATTCCGGTAAAAATCAACGGCTTCTCATTTTAGAAAATTCCTTCCGGACCCTGCCTCTACCGGATGGCGGTTCGGATATCATGCGGACCGGAACCTATAATGTGGGTTTTCTTGTCCGCATGGGTTATAATCTAATTATTAATTCAAAACAATCATCTGTAACTGATGGCTCTTTTTTAACGGTTAAAACAAATGTCGAATACTCAAGAATTATACAATCCTCAGTCGGTTGAACCAGCAGTCCAGAAGTACTGGGCCGATAACCATACATTCAAAGCAACTGAAAACACAACCAAAGAAAAGTTCTACTGTCTGTCAATGTTCCCGTATCCGTCGGGCAGACTTCATATGGGACATGTGCGAAACTACACCATAGGTGATGTAATTTCCAAATTCCAGCGTTTAAACGGCAAGGAGGTTATGCAGCCAATAGGATGGGACTCCTTCGGTCTTCCGGCCGAAAACGCAGCCTTAAAAAATAAAACTGCCCCGGCAAAATGGACATATTCAAACATAGAATATATGAAGAATCAGCTGAAAATGCTGGGGTTCGGTTATGACTGGGACCGTGAAATAACTACCTGCCGTCCGGAATACTACAAGTGGGAGCAGTGGTTTTTCACCGAACTGTACCGCAAGGGTCTGGTTTATAAGAAATCAACCTCTGTAAACTGGTGTCCGCATGATCAGACGGTTCTGGCAAACGAGCAGGTTCAAGACGGAAAATGCTGGCGCTGCGACACGCCGGTTGTGAGAAAAGAAATTCCGCAGTGGTTTCTCAAAATAACTGATTATGCTGAAGAGCTCCTGTCGGATATAGACAAGCTTGACGGCTGGCCTGAAATGGTTAAAACCATGCAGAAGAACTGGATCGGCAAATCAGAAGGTCTGACTATTGAGTTCGACATCGAAAACAGCAATGAGAAACTGGAAATCTACACTACCCGCCCTGATACTCTCATGGGTGTCACATATGTGGCTGTTGCAGCAGGACATCCTGTTGCGATAAGAGCAGCCCAGGACAAGCCTGAACTGGCCGAATTTCTGAAGGAATGCGCTGCAACAAAGGTTGCAGAAGCTGAGATTGCAACCATGGAAAAGAAAGGCATGGCAACAGGAATCTATGCCATCCACCCTCTCAACGGAAGAAGAGTTCCGGTGATGGTTGCCAACTTCGTTCTTATGGAATACGGCACGGGTGCAGTAATGGCCGTTCCAGCCCATGATCAGAGAGACTGGGATTTTGCAAAGAAATATAATCTTGACATAATTCCTGTCATCAGACCGCAGGATAAGACCGAAGCTGACGTATCAAAAGAGGCATTCGTGGAAAAGACAGGAATTGTATATAATTCCGGCGAATTTGACGGTCTTGACTTCCACGGAGCATTCAATGCAATTGCAGACAAAATCGAGAAGATGCACAAAGGGCATCGTACGATAAACTACAGACTCAGAGACTGGTCTGTATCAAGACAGAGGTACTGGGGTACCCCGATACCGATGATCAACCTTGATGACGGTCAGGTCGTCCCTGCTCCGGCAGATCAAATCCCTGTGATTCTCCCTGAGGATGTGGTTATGGACGGGGTTCAGAGTCCTATAAAGAACGACAGGTCATGGGCTGAAACATCCTATAACGGAGCTCATGCTCTCAGAGAAACTGATACGTTTGACACATTCATGGAATCATCATGGTACTACGCCAGATACTGCTGCAATGATTTCAAGGATGGAATGCTTGATCCTTCGAAAACGGGATTCTGGCTTCCTGTAGATCAGTACATCGGCGGTATTGAACATGCATGCATGCACCTGCTGTATGCCAGATTCTTCCATAAGCTCCTCCGTGATGCCGGACTTGTCAGCTGCGATGAGCCGTTCAAGAAGCTCCTGTGCCAGGGAATGGTGCTTGCCGATGCGTTCTACTATATTGCAGATGACGGTTCAAAGGTATGGATTAGTCCTCTCGATGTTAAGACTACAAGAGATGAAAAGGGACGCATAATCAGTGCCGTATCCGCGGACGGTCATCAGCTTATCCACGCCGGCATGACAAAAATGTCAAAATCCAAAAACAACGGTATTGATCCGCAGGCCATGGTGGAGCTGTACGGTGCGGATACCGTAAGACTGTTCATGATGTTTGCCTCACCGGCAGAACTCACCCTTGAATGGAAGGAAGAAGGAGTTGAAGGAGCCCAGAGGTTTCTTAAGAAGCTCTGGAATACGGTTATGGCAATGCTGCCGTACAAGGATCTGAAACTCGATCTTAACAAACTCACTGACAGTCAGAAGGCCCTTCGCCGTGAACTTCATAAAACAATCGCCAAGGTTACGGATGATATCGGCCGGCGTCAGACTTTCAATACAGCAATAGCATCAATCATGGAGCTCATAAACTCCATGAACAGATCAAGTCAGGAGACCGATCAGGATAAGGCGCTGATTATTGATATAATCAACCATATTATCCTCATGCTGTATCCTATAACACCGCACATCTGCTTCGTTCTCTGGGAGAAACTCGGTCACACGACTCATATTGATGATGAATCCTGGCCTAAGGTGGACGAGAGCGCTTTAAAAGCCGATGATATGCTTATAATTGTTCAGGTTAACGGCAAGGTAAGAAGCAAACTAAGCGTATCTGTAACCGCCGGAGAGGACGATGTTAAGGCCGCCGCTTTGGCAGATCCTAGCGTAATTAAGCATACAGAGGGCAAACAGATAAGGAAGGTTATCTACGTTCCCGGCAAACTGCTCAACATAGTTGCGGCATAAAACCGGCGTCTGATCTGTAAATCTTATGATCCGGATGAGATTTTATCCGGATCTGTTTAAGTTTTTATCTGCCATGGGATTTTTTATGAAAAAAAACGGAAACATTTTCACAGTCTGTATTTTGATTATGGCAGTATTCTTAAGTGCGTGCAGTTTCCGCCTGCGCGGATTGGATCAAACCAGTGTTACAACAAAATATTCAAGCATTTACCTAAGAGGCGATACTGAATCTCTGCTTTATCAGGAACTGTACGCCAGACTGAACACCCTCGGTCTTCCAATGGTTGATGAAAGCGGCGAAGGAACTGTCATCATAGCCTTCTCAAATCCGAAAATCAGGAAATCTCTTGTTTCCGTGGACAGTCACTCCCAGGATGTTGAATACTCTCTAAGCAGCAAGACTGTTTACTATTTCATAGACGGAGGAATTCCGGAAAAGGATCAGAGTCCGGCCCGCAGACTTTCTGGACACACAAGGAATTACCTGAACAAGAATGATGAAGTGCTTGGATCTGCAAACGAAGCAGAGATAATAGAGCAGGATCTGATAAAACAGACTGCTGAAGACATATATATCCAATTCCTGAGACTGTAGCAGTGGAAATAAAAAACATCGATTCGGCATCAAGACTGTACCAGCATCTTCTGCAGAACGGCTCTGCCGGTCTGATAATGCTCTTCGGAGACGATTCATATATACTTAACTCCATGGCCAAAGCTGTTGAAAGGTACTACACCGAGCAGGGGGGCAGCAATATAATCCGCCTGAATTCCGATTTCACCGGGTGGTCTGATATCGAGACAAACATCTGCAACTTTGATATATTTTCGCAGAGCAAGATGATTATTCTTTCCAATGCCAATCTGACAAAGCTCAAGGAGCTGGCAGGTCATGACAAAGAGCTGGCCGACAGTCTCGGCAGTGAAAAAAAACTTCTTGTACTCGGCGGACATCTGAAAAAAGAAACGCTGAAAACGGCGTGGTTTTCCAAATTAAAGGCTATTCCTAATTACATCATACAGTTTTATCCTCCTGAAATAAGCCGTCTTCCAAGATGGCTGGTAGAAGAGGCCGGATATCTCGGGCTTTCTCTTGATATAAAAGCGGCGGTTCTTCTTGCCGAATCATATGAAGGCAACACAGGCGGTGCTGTCCAAACCCTCAACACCATAAAGATGCAGGGCAAAAAACATATTTCAGACGGTGATGTAATCCCTTTTCTAAGTCAGAGCACCAGATTTGCCACCTTTGATATTTCAGATGCAATGCTGTCCGGCGACAGTTACCGCAGTCTTAAAATACTTCATTCACTGGAAACACAGGGCGAGGATATTCCTCTGCTCCTGTCGGAAATAAACAGGATGCTGACTCTGATTATGCGACTGAAGCAGTCAAGAGAAACCGGTGAACAGCCGCAGGCACTGTTTAAAAGCTACAATGTTTTTATTCTGTCAAAACAGAATCAGTATCAAAACTCAGCACAGAGAATGACTGTGCCTCACCTCAACAATCTGCTGCGTCTGTTCGCACTCATCAACCGCACGAGAATGAACTTCGACAACAGCCAGACCGTCAGATACCTGGAATTGTTAATTGCATTCTTCAGCAGACCTGATGATCTTGAAAGAATTTTAGAAGGTATATCGGCATCAGATTTATGAAGCATCTAATAGGAATTATGGGCGGAACGTTCGATCCTCCGCACCTCGGGCACACAACAGTCGCTGTTGAAATCAAAAACTTTCTTAAACTGGAAAAAATCTATCTGATGCCCAATCATATTCCGCCTCACAAGGCTCCCGCCACAGCTGAAGAAAGGCACCGGATAGCGATGATTAGGATCCTTGCAGAAGAGAATGACTATTTTGAATACCTGGACACCGAAATCAGGATGAATAAAACGTCTTATCTGTCTGAAACAATGAATATTATCGCAAACAGCGCCCCCTTTTCAGATAAATCCATATTCTTTATTATCGGAACAGATTCTCTCGTAAATCTTCACAAATGGCATGCCCCGGATGAAATCCTCAAATACTGCAACATAGCCGTCGCATCAAGACCAGGTTACGATGTAGACAGATGCAGCGAGCAGATAAAAAAAAGAATAGTCTCCATCGAGAAACTAGATCCGCAGATAAACGGACAGATAGTTCTGGTAAGCACATCCAGGATCTCCATATCATCAACAGAACTCAGAAACAGTCCGGAAGCTGTCACCTGTTGTAATCTCCATCCCCGTGTTCTTGACTACATTAAGAGGCATCATCTGTATAATGCATAACAATGCCAGAATTGCAGTCATCATTCCCTGCTACAAAGTCAGAGATCATGTTCTTAAAGTTATTGAAAAAATACCTTCATATGTAGACGGAATAATCTGCATAGATGACTGCTGCCCGGAGCATAGCGGCAGCCACATAAAGAAGAACTGCAGTGATCAAAGAGTTACAGTGCTCTTCAATTCCTCAAATACAGGCGTCGGCGGAGCTGTCATCAGAGGATACCGTCACTGCATGGAAAACGGTTTATTTGACGTTCTCGTTAAAATTGACGGGGACAATCAGATGGATCCGGCAGGAATTGAGGATTTGACAGCTCCCATAATTGCTGGATGTGCTGACTACTGCAAGGGGAACCGTTTTTTCTCCTTCAGCGTCATCAAAATAATGCCAGTGACAAGGCTGATCGGAAATTTAGGTCTGACTATGCTGTGCAGAATGTCCTCAGGCTACTGGAGCATAAAAGATTCAACAAACGGGTATACGGCAATTTCATCAGATATGTTGAAACGAATCAATCTGGACAAAATCAGCCGCGGTTATTTTTTCGAAAGCGATATGCTCTGCAGTTTATATTTTAAGCAGGCTGCGGTAAAAGAAATTGATATGGAAGCAAAATACGGAAATGAGAAAAGCAATATAATCATATTCAGCGCGTTTTTTTTATTCTCTATCATGCATGCAAGAAGATTTACAGAGCGCATAATCAGATGCTACATCATAAAAACCGGCCGCGGCACAATACTTCTCGCATTCTCCGTGCTGCTGCTTGCAGCGGCACTGTACTGTCTGGCCAGAAAAGTGGATATGATGATCACTGTGACATGCTCCATTATTTCTGTTCTGCTCATATGTATTTTTCTTAAAACCGACTCATACCGTGAACCGTTAAAATCTGGCAGATCACGAATGAATCAGCGAAGCTGATCCTGCCGCAGTTTCAAAATACGTGAGCTGAAACCTTAAAAAATTTCTGTTTTTGAATGCCGGTTTAAGAAGAGTTGCAGGACAGTCTGTTAGAATAATCCTTCTGTAAACCGGTTTTATAATGATACGAAATATAAACGCGCGTTTGCAGAAAGAAACAGCAGTGTGCAAAAAAAAAAACGCCCTGCGCTGAAAAACGGCAAAACAACAAAGAGACTGATTATGATCTACCTTGGAGCCATACTGTGCGGCATAGGACTGGCATTCGGGCAGCTGCTTTTTAAGCTCTGCGCCAATTCATACAAAGATGCGGGAACCGTATTCAACAGTCAGGTAATTATTTACTTCTTCAGTTCAGTCACTTTCTACGGTTTTATAACACTGCTTTGGATCTGGCTTCTAAGCAGGGCGGAACTGGGAAAACTCTACCCGTTCATGGCCCTTGCATTCGCAGTGGTCCCGATTCAGAGTTATTTTATTCTGGGGGAAAGTTTTTCCGTCAGATACTTTATCGGCATTGTTCTGATAATGGCAGGCATCACTCTAACAGTATGGCAGGATAAAACATGGCAATAGTTTTCATTACAATTATGCTGCTTTCCTTCAGTCTGCTGGGCAGAATGACTAACGCCCTTCTTTTTGCCAAAATTCTCAAATCGCAGCAAACCAGAACTCTGCAATGGATTCCTCTTGACTACGCGACAGGATGCTCCGTGCTCATTATACTTTCCCAGATACTGCTGGCTCTTGGAAAGTATACGCCTCAGCTCACCCTCGGCGGTCTGCTCCTCCTGATATTTACAGAAATCACAGTTCTTATATACAAGGAAAAAACTGAATATCTGGGGATCAGTTATCAATACATGCTTGCAATCATATTTCTCGGACTTGCAACAACCCTTATAAGCGTCCATAATCCCGGATTCTGGGATGATACATCCTACCACCTTATAGTATCACGTGATCTGGCACGCAACGGGGATCTGACGCCCAACCTGTTTCTGCGCTATCCTTTTTCACCGTTTAATGTAGACATTCTCTTTTCATTATGTTTTTTTGCCACTGATTTCAATCCTGTGACAAGCGTCTACTACTGCCAGGCTCTGGCCAATGCCCCGCTGTTTTTTATAATACTGCTTCTGGCCGCCAGCATCCATCAGTTTACAAGAAGCCTAAGCTGCCTTCTGATAGGTCTTACACTGTTTGTAGCTCTGAGAAAAACATCAATTACAGTACATACGGGATATGCATATGTAGACTATGCCACCGCCCTGTTCACCTTCTCCTCTTTTTACTACCTCATGGTAATACGCCACCACAGACATCTTTTTCTGTATATATTTCTGGGTATGCTCCTTGGAATAACGGCTGGCTGCAAATATCAGGCTGCAGCCATTTGTGCAATCATAGCGGCTGGTGCAATCATATACCTTCTGACCCGCAGAATGATTAAGCAGACCGTCTGTCTCGTATTGTCATGCATCGTTTTCGGATCATTTTGGTATGTACGGAATTACATTCAGGACGGCAATCCTGTAGATCCATTTTTTATTGATATATTCGGTTCAAAAGTGTGGGATGCGGAAGATTTTGCATCCAACGCTACAGATATAAGATTTGACCGGCCGCGCGGCATTGATGCTGTTATGCACAACTTTCTCTGGCCGCTGGTGTTCATATGGCTTCTGGTTGTAGGGAGATGGATATACCTTGTATTCAGGTACCGCAGAAACATAATTCCGAATATAAAGCTTTCAGACTACATAAGTCTCGGACTGACGGTATACTCTCTGGCATGGATTGAAATGTTCCCCGTTCCCAGATATCTGGTTCCTGCAATAAGCATACTTATTCTCTACACAGTGGTGATAGGCAACAGATATTTCAGAAAAGTAAGTCCTCTGATTATCATTCCTTTTCTTATTCTTGCTGTTGTATGCAGACTGACGGAACCCGTAAAGGATCACTGGAAAAATTCAGAGAAACAGAGAGAGCTTTTTATAACCGCATCAAAAATCTCACAGCCGAGCGATATGCTCCTGACCATAGACGTTGAAGAAAGAAACAAATATTTCTATGACGGAGTTACGGTAGGAGATCTCTACGGCAACGCACGTTTCAGTAATTTTTATCAGGTAGGAACGCAAAATCTCATAGCACCAGGCGATTTTCTGGAAAAAATGAGGCTCTACAAGACCCGCCGCGCTATTGTCAGCAGCAGATCACTTGATAAAAATCGTATCAACGAATACAGAAAGTTTTTTCATATCATCAAAGCATATCCGGGCAGTAACGGAGGATATCTTATCGAACCTCTTTCACCGGTAATAATCTGCAAATGGCTTCCTCCGCATTCTCAATGGATGGAATCAAATGAAATCAATGGAAAACCGCTGCTGAAAAACGGCAGTTCACTGCAGCTCAGTCTGTCAGGAAGAGGGATCAACACAACCGGGTGCAGCGGAAAAAAAGCTAGCGGATTGTTTAATTTAACAATAAAAATAATCGAACTGAGCAACTGGAATGATCAGTCAGAAATAATGACAGTGAAAGATGATCTGGATAAAGTTTGGCTTGAAATACCACTGAAGGAGATACCTGTATCATATGATGATGAGGGACACAGAATCAGAACCGTGCAGATAAATGAAATTCCTAAATTTGAACTTCAGAATTTCAGGTACCTCAGCATCGAAACTTCAGGTTCAGACGAAAAGAACGAAGGATATCTTAATACTGAAGCTCTTTACATAGAACCGGTGAGTATTGACATGGAAAATCAGAAAGAAAAGGATTGAGCTCCGTACCGGCAGAATATTTTTTTCATTTTATTTTTTTTGAATTGTATCACAGATTTAAATTTGTGTGTTTTATCGTCATCATGGGTTATAATACCGGCGTTAATTAACTATTTAGAATCCGTATATCTTGAAAATATTTTTGATTGCAGTGGGAACCAAAATGCCTGACTGGGTAAATTCAGGATTTGAAGAATACCGCAAAAGGTTTCCAAGAGACAACAGACTAGAACTGATTGAAATCCCTGCGCAGCACCGGGGGAAAAATGCAGACATTGACAAAACCATCGAAAAGGAAGGTGAGTTGATGCTTGAAGCCGTGCCCAAGGGTGCGCGTATAGTCACGCTTGATATACCGGGTAAACAATATACAACTCCGCAGCTTGCTGAAGTTGTAAACAGGTGGCGCGGTCTTGGACAGAATATAGCGCTTCTCGTAGGAGGAGCCGAAGGACTTTCTGCCGCATGCAGAGAAAAAGCTGATGAAAGCTGGTCACTTTCAAATCTTACATTACCTCATCCGCTGGTACGAGTGGTTGTTGCCGAAGCTCTGTATCGGGCATGGTCTCTTACAGCGGGTCTACCGTACCATCGTGAGTAGCCATGACATTCAGATTTAATCACGATTCATCCAAACCTCTGCAGCAGCGGGTAATATTCAGAGACAACATTGCTGAAGCAAACCTTTTTAAAGGTCGCATTTTTATTGCCTTCATGGTTGTGATCCTCATGACCGTAGCGCTGATTTACAATCTGTATGATCTGCAGATAGTTAAATATGAGTCATTCTCCAGCAGATCCAATTCAAACAGAATAAAAATAATTCCCATAGCTCCGCCGAGGGGACTTATCTATGACCGCTACGGAGTTCTTCTGGCAGAAAATCAGCCGCTCTATGAAATTGAGGTCATTCCTGAAGACATAGATCGCGGCAAAACAGTGCGCAATACACTGCAGGAACTAAAAGCGCTCCTTGATCTGCCCTTTGAAGACAAGGACATAGATCTGCTTGTTGAAAAAATCCGCGTTGGAAAAAAATTCAAGCCTATCGTTGTCGCAAGCAAACTCACAGAAGAGCAAATCGCAATTTTTTCAGTAAACCAGTATGATTTTGCAGGATTTTATGTTCAGCCTAAGCTGAAGCGCTATTATCCTTTCGGCAGTACTCTTACACACGCTCTGGGATACGTTGCAAGAATCAACCAGAAGGATGTGGAGCAGCTTGAAAAACTGAACAAAACTCTGAATTATGCCGCTACCCAGGATATAGGCAAACAGGGGGTTGAAAAATTCTACGAGGATATTCTTCACGGAACTGTAGGCTACAAGAAGGTTGAAGTGGACAGTACGGGACGCGTTGCCAGGACCATAGAGTTTGCCACCCCTACCCCTGGAAAAGATATCTATCTGACAATAGATATAAACCTGCAGAAAAAAGCACAGGAACTTCTCGGAGAGACAAAAGGCGCCATTGTTCTGCTCGATCCGAACAACGGTGAGATACTTGCATTCGCCTCCAATCCGAGCTATGACCCGAATATGTTCGTTAGGGGCATTCTGTCTTCTGAGTACAACGAGCTTCTCAATAACCCTGATCGTCCTCTCATCAACCGGGTGTCACAGGGCGGTTATGCCCCTGCATCAACCATCAAGCCGCTCATGACTGTAATGGGTCTCAACGAAGGACTCATTACACCTAAAACCCAGTTCTTCGGCGGTCCTTATTACAGTCTTCCGGGTTCCTCGCATAAATTCAGAGACTGGCGCAGATGGGGTCACGGCTGGATGGATGTATACAGGGCAATAGAAATCTCATGCGATACGTTCTTTTACGATCTTGCATTCAAGGCCGGCATCGACAACATTAACAAATACATGGGACAGTTCGGCTTCGGTAAACATTCCGGAATTGATCTCTATGAGGAATCCCTTGCAAATCTTCCAAGCAAGCAGTGGAAAATGGGAAGATTCAAGCAGGTTTGGGTTCCCGGGGATACCGTACCCATCGGCATAGGACAGGGTTACTGGTCAACGACTCTCATACAGCTTGTCAGAGCCCACGCAATACTTATCCAGCACGGAAAAAACGTCATTCCTCATCTGGCAAAAAATTACGATGAAATGGCTCCCAAGGAGTTTATGATCAACAATCCGCGCAAGAAATACGAACCTCCGAAGGAAACCGCTGTTGAAGTAAACAACAAAGGATACTTTGATGTGGGAATGAAGGGAATGTATCTGGTTATAAACGGTCCTGAAGGAACGGGAAGAAGAGCGTTTGCGGGAACAAAGTACAAGGCGGCAGGAAAATCAGGCACGGCACAGATTATAACCATCAAGCAGGATCAGCACTACAACGCTTCTGCAATCGCCAAGGAACACAGAGATAATGCTCTGTTCGTGGCATTTGCACCCTACGAAGCACCAAAGGCTCTTGTGGGAGTAATACTGGAAAATGCCGGAGGCGGCAGTAAATATGCCGCCCCGATAGCAAGGAAAATGCTCGATGCATATCTTCTTGATCCTGATCATCCCCAGATAGAGATATCAGACAAAAAAGCGGAAAAAAAGAAATGATGAACAAGTTCCTCAGCTTAATCAAAAATCTCCATGTTGATATTCCGCTGCTTATCGGTATTGTTGCACTTATGTGCACGAGCATTGTAGTTCTTTATTCCGCCACAAACGAAAATATCGATATGACAATAGCTCAAATTGTCAGAACATTTATCGCCATTTTCGCGATGCTTTTTATGGCGTCGATATCTCCGAAATTCTATGCAAGATGGGCATACGTGGGTTATGCCATATGCACGGTTCTTCTGATACTTGTGCTTATAATGGGACATGTGGGAAAAGGTGCTGAACGATGGCTGGATCTGGGAATTGTGCGATTCCAGCCTGCCGAATTTCTAAAACTCATAATGCCCATGACAATTGCCGCATTTTTTGCCAAAAGAGTTCTGCCCGCCAGATTTCTGCCGTGTCTTGTCGCATTCATTATGATAATGTTTCCGGTAGCACTGATTGTGCTTCAGCCGGATCTTGGAACAGCAGTTCTTATAGCTGTTTCTGGATGCTTTATTATTTACCTTGCCGGACTGAACTGGTATCTGATTATCTCCGGTGCAGTCATTGTTGCACTGTATGCGCCAATCCACTGGTTCTTCTTTATGTATGACTACCAGAAACAGCGTATTTTTACATTTCTTAATCCGGAATCAGATCCGCTGCATTCCGGCTACAATATAATACAGTCAAAAATCGCCATCGGCTCCGGAGGAATGGTCGGAAAAGGATGGCTGCACGGAACTCAATCCCACCTGCAGTTTCTGCCTGAGAGTCATACTGACTTTATATTTGCGGTGTACTGCGAAGAATTCGGATTTGCCGGATTTCTTTTCCTGCTGACCCTTTATGCCGCGGTAATAGCGAGATGCGCATACATTTCAATACATGCCCAAAATACCTTTGAACGACTTCTCAGCGGAGCTCTTACACTGACATTCTTCTTCTACATTTTTGTAAACGTGGGCATGGTAAGCGGACTGCTGCCGGTAGTAGGTGTTCCTCTTCCGATGATAAGTTACGGAGGCACATCAATGATAACATTGTCGGCAGCTTTTGGTATAATCATGGCGATTAGTACACATCGTAAAAAACAACAATACTAGGAAGCAAAATGAAATTAAATAGTTGGGTAGCGTTAATCACTGCAGGACTCGTTACATTTGCAAGTTCTTGTGCCGAAACTGCTGAAATCACCAGACAGACAGCATCCAGACTGACTGCACTGAGTCATGAAACAAACGTGAATATCCATGATTTGCGACATGCCATTACCCATGCGACCTATCAGCCGAAAATTATAGAGATGATAACAAAGCCGTGGGAGAGCAAACCGTGGTATAAGTACCGCACTATTTTTCTCACAGACAAAAGAATCAACGAAGGAGCTGCATTTCTTAAGCGAAACCTTAAGGAACTTGAGCGTGCTGAAAAAATCTACGGAGTGGAGAAGGAGATTATTGTTGCCATTCTTGGCGTAGAAACCACATACGGTCAGAATATGGGTTCATGGAAGATCGTTGACGCCCTCTACACCCTTGGATTCCACTATCCGAAAAGAGGACAGTACTTCAGCAAGGAATTTGCAAATTATGTAAAACTTGCAAAGAACCAGGACTGGGAATATGACGAAAGAAAAGGTTCATACGCCGGAGCAATGGGTATGGCGCAGTTCATGCCGTCCAGTTACCTCAGTTACGCTGTTGATTTCAACAGCGATGGAAAGAAGGATCTTTTCTACTCCCCGAGCGATGCCATTGGAAGCATAGCCAATTATTTCAAAAACAGCAAATGGGTGCTGGGCAAACCTGTTGCATTTGAGGCTTATGTTCCAAAAAGATCAAATGTATCATCCCTGCTCGGAGGCAAGCCTGTTCCGAATGTAACCATCGGAGAACTGAAAAAACGCGGAGTAGAAATATACGCTCCGAGAAATACCGCAAAGGATCATGACAGGGTGAAACTCATTGAACTTGACGGTGAGGAAGGAAAAATCTATTACGTAGTTTATCCTAATTTTGTATCCATAACCCGCTACAACACCAGTCCTTTGTATGCCATGGCTGTGTATCAGTTAAGCCAGGAAATCAAGAGAAAGTCCGGTTACAGAATTGAAGAGCCAGAATTCAGACCTGGACACGGCAGACATGACAACATTCACGGAATGGATCATCGCGGAAACGCTCCGGCTCCTAAACCTCAGCATCATAGCAGTGCTCCGGCCCCTAAGCCTCAGCATCATAGCAGTGCTCCGGCCCCTAAGCCTCAGCATCATAACAGCGCTCCGTCGCATCATGACCAGAAGCCGAACGGAAACAGGCCACATAACCGCTAACCTGGACAATAATGATGAAACATCTGAAATTGCTGAACATAGGTCTGCTGTGCATACTGTCAGGCTGCTCGACTTCAGAAAAATTCGAGTATTTTCCGGATCCGTCACTGCAAACAGAAGAGCAGAAGCCTTTGATTGTGCGGAGAAAAACATATGCCACGGGAATAGGAACCGATGCTAAAAAATATCTGCACCGCAAGGTTGATACAGCAAACATAAAAGGTGTGCAGATCAAATACGAACCCTACTCACGCATCGGAAACGCTGATTATACTCTGAACGGCGTAAGATATGAGGTTTGGAACGATATAGAGGACTATCAGGAAATAGGAATTGCATCATGGTACGGTCCCGGATTTCATGGTGAAAAAACTTCAAACGGTGAAGTTTATGATCAGAAATCAATCAGTGCAGCTCACAAGAACCTGCCTCTGCCGTCGTATGTAAAGGTGACAAACCTTGAAAACAACAAATCTATTGTAGTTCGCGTCAACGATCGCGGACCTTTTCATGACGGAAGAGTTATTGATTTATCCGAGGGAGCGGCAAACCTCCTGGACGTAGTTAAAAACGGCACGGCAAAAGTAAAGCTTGAACTGATAAAAGTGCCTGAGCCGCCAAATGCTCAGCAGCTCAAGGACCAGCTTCACAACAGATATATTCAGGTAATAGCAACCAATGATCACGCCAAGGCTAATGAGTTTGCACAAAATCTGAGAAAGAAATTGTCAAAAAACGAAAAAGAAATTTTTGTAAGAACCTATACAGGAATGTACAAAGTTTATCTTGGTCCATTCCGTCCGAATGTAGCAGAAAAGGAACTGGAAAAGGTACGTTCCGTTGGATATCCGAATTCCTATCTGCTATATCTGGATTAAGCATAACGGAGATTTAAAATGAAGTTTAATCAGTTATTGACCGTCGCAGCGAGTGCTCTGCTTTTCTGCGGCGTCGCGGCATCGGCGGATCCGAAGCCGACACCGAACAAACCGGTACCAAAGCCTAACCCACAATCAGTTGTTCTTGATGTAATGCCTGAACCTCCTCAGTTAAGCGAGCAGGCCTATATACTCATGGACTACGATACAGGTGCGGTTCTTCTCGGACACAATATCAAGGAGAGAATTATTCCTGCATCTCTTACCAAAATGATGACATCATATGTTATCGGTCAGGAGATCCAGGCAGGTCGCCTAGAAAAGGACACCATGGTAACCATAAGCAAAAATGCATGGTCAAAAAACTATGGTGATTCATCCAAGATGTTCATAGAAGTCGGCAAGCAGGTATCTGTCAATGATCTCAATCTCGGCATCATTATCCAGTCAGGCAATGATGCCTGTATTGCAATGGCTGAGCATATAGCTGGTTCAGAGGATGCATTTGCTAGTCTTATGAATGAGTGGGCTAAATTCCTCGGAATGAACGATTCCCACTTCGTAAACTCCCACGGACTGCACGATCCTAATCACTACTCCACAGCATACGACATGGCGCTTCTCGGACGTCATCTGATCCATGATCTGCCGGAAGAATACAAAATTTATTCTCAAAAGGAATTTACGTTCAATAATATCAAGCAGATCAACCGCAACAGACTGCTTTGGGACAATACCCTGCACTTTGACGGCATAAAAACCGGACATCTGAGTCAGGTAGGATACAATCTGGTTGCTTCAGCTGTTGAACCGATAGAAGATGGTTCAAATTTCAGACTTATCTCAGTAGTAATCGGAGCCCAGTCCGAAGCTCAGCGTGCGGAGGACTCAAAGAAGCTCCTTACCTACGGTTTCAGATTCTATAAAAAGGTTCCTATAACAGCAGCAGGAAAAGAACTGATAACCCAAAGGATTTACTACGGAAAAACCAACAATCTAAGTCTTGGCTCCGCTCAGGAAATTAAAATCGCCATACCAAGGAACAAGGTTGACACAATCAAGGTTTCGGTGAAACTCGACGATAAGGTGAAAATGGAAGCTCCGATGAAAAAGGGAACAAAAGTCGGTGCGATCATTGTTCGCTCAGAGGACAAGATAATATATAAAGCACCGCTTGTAGCTCTCGAGCAGGTTGACGAATGCGGATTTTTCGGAAAAATATGGGACTGGATTGTTCAATTTTTCACTAGTCTTTTCAGCTGAGGTAGACAATGACATCTGTTAAACGGGATCCTACTTTTAAGGAACTCTTGGAATTTCCATGCAAATTCTCATTCAGAGTAATCGGAAATGATTCCGATCATGTTCAGAATCAGATTGTAAAAGTGATAGAAGAGGAATTTGAACTCGAAATTCTTTCAGAAATAACAAGAACTCTGTCCAAAAAAGGAACCTACGCATCCTTCCATGTGGAACTTATGGCCTCAAGCGAAGAACAGCTTAAAGCCCTTTATGCAGCTCTCGGAAAAATTGAAAGCGTAAAATACGTTCTCTAGAGCAGAAAATGAGTTCAAAGGTAATCGTCCAGTATATTGCAAAAATAGCAATGCCGATAATGGTATTATTGGCATTGTTTGTTTTTGTCGGTAACTACTACATAAATGACTATTCAAAAGATTATATTTTTGACTCTATAGCACAGCTTCCGGAAAACGAAGTCGGACTTTTACTTGGAACATCAAAATATGTAGTCAACGGCAAAATAAATATCTATTTTGAAGAAAGAATAAATGCCGCAGTCAGACTTTTCCAGGCCAAAAAAATAAAAACCATCATTGTATCAGGTGACAACCGCCACAGGTCATACAACGAACCCAGGGAAATGAGAAAAGAACTCATAAAAAGGGGAATACCGGAAAAAAACATAGTTTTTGATTTTGCCGGCCGGCGAACTCTTGATTCCGTAATACGCGCAAAACTGATATTCGGTCAGGATTCTTTCACCATAATATCTCAGAAATTTCAAAACGAGCGCGCTGTGTTCATAGCAAGGCATTACGGAGCCGATGTCGTTGCTTTCAATGCCGGTGGCAGTCCTGATTTTAAAATGAATATTCGCGAATACTTCTCAAGAGCCAAGTGCATCATTGATGTAGTGCTCATGAAAACAATGCCGCAAATCATGGGGGAAAAGGTTCAGATCCCGCGGACCGCGCAGGATCCTGACTTAAAAGAACTGGAAGACTATAAAATATTCCATAAAACTGATGAAGAATTCTGATTTATTCAAAATTCTAAGGCGGACGTCAGTTCAATCTGATTCTGCGGTTGGATTGAGATTGATTCTGATTTTTACGGGTATCAGGATGACGTCTTTCATCATTAACCCAAATCTCAAATCCTCCGTCATCATCAACATGCACCCTGGTTTCCGCCTCCTTCGGAATTGATCCGTAGTTTACTCCGTTAACAAATATCTTATGATTCTGAACAACAACCTGTACATTTCCGACCTTAAGGTAGCCCGGACCTATAAGAGAGCCGTCATGTTTCCCTATAACCTGTGCTCTGCTGGATGAATTCGGTGATTTTATAACCTTATTTTTTCTTTCACATCCGCAAATAAGAGCTGTCAGAATCAGCACAGCCGCCATTATTTTCTTCATGAAATCATCTCTCACTCTAAACAATTAAACAAAAGTCTACTGACTCGAGGAATTGCCGCCCATGACCTTCGTATTTGAAAATCTGTAGGTATAAGAAACTCCATGCGGTATAAACTCAAGCACATTGGTAATCCCCCGCGGAGCATCCTCCTTGTGGTGAGAAACAAACAAAACCTGAGTAGATCCTGAAAGCATCAGATATTCAACAAATGATTTAACAAGCAAACGGCTGACAGCATCAAGTCCCTGCAAAGGTTCATCCAGAATAAGAACCGGAGGATGCTTTACAAGTGCTCTGGCGATTAGAACGATTCTCTGCTGGCCAAAAGATAAGGACATGAAAGGATTATTAGCCATGGTCTCCATTCCGATAACCTTAAGCCACTTATCAGCAAGAAGGAGTTTTTCATCACCGGGCATCTCATACAATCCGATCGAATCAAAATAGCCGGAAAGAATAACATTCCTCACACTGCAGTTCACCCTGTAGGAGAGATGAAATGACGGACTCACAAAACCTATTTTTTTCTTAATATCCCAGATAGTTTCTCCAGAACCCCGCCTTATGCCAAAAAGCCTGAGTTTATTGGAGTATCCCTGCGGGTGATCTCCGGTAATGAGAGAAAGAAGAGTAGACTTGCCTGCCCCGTTCGGCCCTGTTATCTGCCAGTTTTCCCCGCGGTTTATCTTCATGCTCAGATGATTGATGATCACCTTGTCCATGTATCGGACTACTACATCCTCCATTTCCACAAGGGGACCGTCAAAATTATATACCGGAGCATCAGACGGAGCATCCGGTACCGAAAGATTTGCCACCGCCTCGGAATTTTTCAGCTGCATAAATTCCAAATCCGCAAGCATCTGCTGCCTTGTTCCGAATTTAATGAGTTCGCAGTCACTGATAATACCGATCTGCTGAGCAAAATCAGGTATCTCGTCGTATCTGTTAACAATAAGTATGACAAGCCGGTTTGACTCATACAGCTCATAGAATATATCCGTCAGACTGCGACGGGTCTGAACATCAATACCATCAAAGGGGGCATCCATGATAATAACATTCTTAGCTGCAAGAATAGCCCTGGCAATCATGACTTTGCGGCCTTCACCGCTTGAAATTACATGATAAGGTAAATCAAGTAATTTTGTTATATCAAGTCTGTCGCATAAAGCTTTTTCAACAGCGGGTGAAGCTCTGCTGACAGAGTCTATAAGCTGACGGGAAGTTATACCGTAAAGTTCATCTTCTGAAGCATTGTCTGAATTACGCAATCTGAAATCAGATTCTATAATACTGACCTGCTTTTCAAAGGAAATCCGGGCTATATCAAGATTTACATCAATCGAAGCTTTTCCAGAAGCCAGCACGAGTTCACGGGACAGAGCTTTTGCAAGTGACGTTTTACCTGAGCCGTTGGCACCGACAAAAGTCACACATCCAGTATCAGGAAGTTCCAGATTATCTATAATTAAAAATTTATCCCTGGCAATAATAAATCTGCAGTTTTGGAATTTCATATTGTTGCGACCACAAAAAATAGATTACCTAGAGTATAGCATAGCAGAAGACATCAATAAAAAGACCTGACTGAATCCGATTTTAATTGTTATTGTCCACAAGCAAAAATTAAAGAAAAAGTGATCCCCAGACAAACAGCTGACACACAAAAAAACCGAAGGGAGTCGTAACTGACGACTCCCTCTCTCCTGGTTAATAGATATTATAATCAGATGTAAATTAAATCAATTCGTATTCAAAAAAGTACTTTCTAGTATAAGGTTTGTTGAAAGTAACCTTACCGGCAGTACTTCTGCCTTTTAATAAATTCTTTAACATTTTATAATCTCCTCAAAAATCCACGACAGCAGGAATTATCTAACTCTGTAAGAAAAATAATATTTTCTGGTTACAGGAGAAAACTCCTTACCACTATTTGCATTAAAAAACTTCTTAAACATAATTATTACCTCTCATGTTTCGGATTTGAATTATGTGATTCACATCACATTTTTATAATACACATCATCAAAAGTGTGATCAAGTTAAAACTTTTGATTTTGAATTTGATTTAACAATAATCAGTCAGATTGATTAAATAATATACAGTTATCCATCTATTTTCGAATTAAACAGGCTCGTTTGAAACCAAATACTCTAAAAACCATGATTTTCCCGATATTTTTCCGGATTTATTAATACTTTTTAAACAGATGAATCATCAAAAAAACAGAAAATCAAAAAGACCGGATAATTCAATAATAAACAGCCTGTAACCGCCGGCATTGCCAATCCTGGCTGCAGAACACCTAAAACTTAGAGAAACTAAATGAATATCAGTCTTGAACGACATCATAATGACGTATAAAATCTGACTCATCTCAATAAAAAAACAAGAATATATATATATCCATTGTTATCATCCGGATGATAGTAAACCCAGAGGAAAAAATGAAAGAAATAGTACTTGCAACAGGAAATATGCACAAAGTCAAAGAAATCAACGCAATGCTAAGCACTATAGGAATAAGTGTATCACCGCAAAACAAGTACAATGTAACCGAAGCGGAGGAAACCGGGACAACTTTTGTAGAAAATGCCATTATCAAAGCTCGAAATGCAAGTAAGCAAACCGGACTGCCGGCAATTGCAGATGACTCAGGCATAGAGGTGGATGCGCTTATGGGAGAACCCGGTGTCTACTCGTCACGTTACTATGGTCCGGGTGCAAATGATGAAAAGAATCTCTTAAAACTGATTGAAAATATCAGAAACGTACCTCAGGAGAAAAGAACATGCAGATACTGGTGTGTAATGGTGTACATGAGTCACTTCAGAAGTCCGACTCCAATCATTTGTCAGGCATCATGGGAGGGTTATCTTATTGACAAGCCCAGAGGAACAAACGGATTCGGATATGATCCTATTTTTCTGCTTCCGGATGAATCACTAACAGCTGCAGAGATATCCATGGAAAGAAAAAATTCACTAAGTCACAGGGCCAAGGCTCTGAAAATGCTTCTTGAACACCTTAGACCTGTATACGAAAAATGAAAAAGGCAAGTTCCCTGTACATCCATATGCCGTGGTGTCTGAGAAAATGTCCGTACTGCGACTTCAACTCCTACGGAACATCAAGAATTCTCATTCCGCAGGAAAAGTATGTGGATGCTCTACTGAGGAATTTGACGGCAATGTCCGACGCATATCATCCTGATGAATTGAAAACCATTTTCATAGGAGGCGGGACACCGTCACTATTCGATCCTGTGATTATAAATAAACTCTTCGAAGGGATTGAACAGCTCATTCATATTGAAACCGATGCTGAAATAACAATGGAAATCAATCCAGGAACGGCCGATAGGAAACAGCTTGAGGCTCTCGGCGGGATAATAAACAGAATAAGTTTCGGAGTTCAGAGTCTTAATGACAGATATTTAAAAAGTCTCCGCAGAATCCATAGTGCGAATGATGCACTCAGCATAATTAAAACTGCCCGCAGTCTTAATTTCAGGAATATAAATATGGATATTATGTACGGTCTGCCGGGACAAACTATTTCCGACTGCATTGAAGATCTGGAAAGGTCTTTGGCTATAGAGCCGGATCATATCTCATGGTATGAACTTACAATCGAGGATGATACTGAATTCGGACGTAATCCCCCGCAAAACCTGCCCAACAGCGATCTTCTCGCAGATATGTCAGAAGCAGGCATAGAAAAACTCAGAAATGCGGGATATGAACGATATGAAATATCAAACTACTGCCGTGACGGCAAAAAATGCAGACACAATCTGATCTACTGGAATTTTGATGATTATCTCGGTATCGGTGCGGGAGCTCACGCAAAAGTATCAGATCAAGAAACCAAACGAATCTACAGAATCGCCCAGCCGCTAAAACCAGATGAATATATGAGAAGCTGCAATTTCATTGAAAACGCAGAGCTTGTAAGCAAGTCAGATATTCCTTTTCAATATTTTTTAAACCGAGCCAGGCTGATGGATAACAGACTGGAACTAACAGATATAGTCGAACATACATTTTTATCTCCGGTTGAAGTATCAGATATTCTCAAATCAATGGAAAAAGAAAATTATGTAGAAAGGAGCAGCGGCGGTATGTACAGAATTACAGATAAAGGATATCTGTACAACAACGACATGCTCATATCTCTGCTTCCGGACTGATCAACTGTTTAAGCAGCTAAACTTGATTTTTCTGCATTTCTAAAAAAGTGATACAGATCAAAAACATTGCTACAAAATGGATAATGTAATATAATCAACCCAACTTTTTACAGACTATCAGGCGAAAAAAAAAATGAGAGTAAGATTCGTAGCGAACAATGTTGCCCTTAAAGCGTTTGAACAGAAAAATGCTATTATTGAAGCAGGTGACAACAAAAATACTTTACAGGCTGTTGATGCATATATCAACTGGTTCACCGGTGAAATCAAGTCACTTGACAACTGGAAAGCTTTTCTTCCTGTTCATGAAAATTTCGATACATTTCTCAAGGAGAAACTTAGGCCTGTCCAGTTAAAAGATGCATATACCTGGGAATGCACTGGTGCTGATTCAAATGAGCAGATGGAGCGTATCAATTCCTTCCTTGTTCAGTACAATGCTGCAGCACTTGATTAATTACTGAATTTAGTCACTCAAAAAAAGATCGTATTTTTTGCGATCTTTTTTTTCAATTCCGGGTTCAGATAAAAGCTGTCAAACCGGGCAGTTAAATGCAACCCTCCAGAACTAATCAAAACCTGGCTTACAAATGCAAACTGCAGCATAAAGCTGATTACCAGACTTTCTGCTGAACAGTCTACATTATCCGGCAGAGGAAGGGCTGTTTTTCGGGGTCTTCTTACTCTGAAAATCCGGACGTCCCTTGTTTAACGTGTCTCTTTTACGATTTTTAACCTTTTTGCGAACAACCTTTTTCTCATCCTTCTTTTTCTTCTTTGTAAACTGAGGAATTCTGGTGACAGGTCTTAATTCGTCAAATACACGCCTTTCTATTTTCTCTCCGGTATACCGCTCAAATTTTGAAACTTTGAGATAATCATGAGCCTCTACCAGATTTATCGCCACACCTTTTTTTCCGGCTCTTGCCGTTCTGCCGATACGATGAACATAGACATCTGCAGAATACGGAAGATCATAATTGATTACATGACTGATATCTGGGACATCCAAACCTCTTGAAGCAACGTCTGTTGCAACGAGAAGAGAAATCTCACCATTTGAAAAACTCTCAAAAGCCTTTATTCTCTTATCCTGCTCCATTTCACCCTGAAGATACGCGGCTTTTATACCTTTTCCGTCCAAAAAAGATCTTAATTTAGCCATCTGTTCGCGGCTTTTTACAAAAACAAGGGTCTTTGAAAGTTCTTCCTGGCGGAGAATATGTTCAAGCAGCCTATTCTTATGATCCAGATCATCTGCATAATAAAAATACTGCGGAATTTTTCTTTTCTCAGATCTGGGAGACTGAGAATTAATTCGTACAGGATCATTTAAAACAGCAGATGCAAATTTTTCCAATCCAATACCTTCAAGCGTAGCTGAAAAAAGCATTGTCTGCTTGCGTCTTGATGTTGCATCGGATATTTTTCCTACATCATCGATAAAACCCATGTCCAGCATTCGATCAGCTTCATCAATTACGAGGATCTCAATTGTGCTGCCGAGAAAGGCCCTGTTTCTAACATATTCCATCAGTCTGCCAGGGGTCGCTACAATAATATCCACACCCGCAGCAAACGACTGCTCCTGATGTTCATATCCCACTCCGCCGATAATATACTCTATAGAAAAATTACAGTGAGAGGAAAGCTGTTTTGCATTTTCCCCTATCTGAATGGCAAGTTCCCTTGTAGGAGTAAGAATTAAAATTCTGGCACCATCACGCTTTCTTCTTGGAAAATCAATAAGATGCTGAAGACACGGGAGCAGAAAGGCGGCACTTTTGCCGGTACCGGTAGGTGCGCCTGCCATGATGTCCCTGCCCATCAGTGCTTCAGGAATAGCTTCACTCTGAACCGTGGTCGGTTTTTTAAATCCTGCATCAGAAACAGCTGCAAGCAAAGCATCATCAAGATCAAAATCTTCAAACTGCATTTAGGTATCTCAACAAAAAAATCAAAAACAGAAAAGATGATCTGCCTTAATATACAGAAATCAGCAGATTACCGACTAAAAAAGCAGAAGAATAGAAAATCCAATTAAGAAGTACCATATTCTAAATATGTTAAAATGGCGTCGAACAGGCTGACTGCAAAACTGAACAGTTTCCATTTTCTGCTTTGTAACACAGTTTATACAATGCATCAAGAAAAATCAGTCATTACAAATCAGCAAGACCTATTCACACATTTTGCAACACGCAAACACAATAGTCTATTAGAATTTATAGCATTACAAAAACTTTTCAGGAATAGAAATGTCAAACAGTTTCTTTCAGTTTCAAAAGTTTATAATAAGGCAGGACCGGTGTGCCATGAAGGTTGGTACCGACAGCATTATTCTGGGTTGCCTCACAAACCCAGAAAATGCATCCCATATTCTTGATGTGGGAACCGGTACCGGTCTGCTTGCTCTAATGATGGCGCACAAAACCAAAGCTTCGATAGATGCAATAGAAATTGTCACAGAAGCGGCAGAGCAGGCAAAGCAAAATGTCAGAGAAAATCACATGGATTCAAGGATTCGTGTCATAAACGGAGATTTCAGAGACTTTACAAGCGGCAAAAAATACGATCTTATAATTTCAAATCCGCCATATTATTCAAGCGGACCGGATTCCATCGAAAGATGCCGCAGAATATCACGCTACACTTCTGAACTTTCACATACCGATTTTTTCCGTAAAGCAGCAGAAATACTGTCACCCGGAGGATCAATCGCTGTATGCCTGCCCTACAATATAGAAAACAAAGTATTCAGCATTATTGAAAATAACAATATGTACGTTAACCTGGTAGTAAACGTCAAAAACTCGGTCCGTAATGATTTCTATCTCTCCGTTATATTTTCATCCTTCATTCAACGATCTCCTCATCCTGAAACCAGAGAACTGACAATAAGGGAAAGCAACGGCGAATATACGGAAGTTTACAGAAAACTTACATCAGATCTGTTTCTTTCCCCTGAACAGAAAATTGAATTGAAACTAAAGAAAACATTCTCCCGGCCTGTCACGCCTGTCACGCCGGAAGAAAAAATCTGATTACACCTGATATGCAGCAAAAGTTTCAACCGCAAAAATGAGGAAGATACTGCACCCAGTAGCTGAGTTGGACATTTCATCTTAATAACAATCACCGGTTCCCGAGAGTTTTGTGTCTACAACTTTTTCACAATGGAACAAAGCATAGTGAAGCACGTTCGTTTAATTCGCATTGGAGCCGCTCATATCCGAGCCAATCTCTTCTCAGACAGAAAGAAGGAATCAATTAGGATTAATCGTTACTGCACAAATTCTATGTTCAATGAAGTCCCCGTACTATCAGTGTTTTTTTACTACAAGATGCCAAACTTTACTAATTTTAGAGTTTTGTCAAAATCACATATTCTTGCTAAAGGTAAAAAGTGGTTTTCCGAAAGTCATTGAGTATAATTAGGTCATTCTAGGGGTGTTGTATATACATTATGTCGCAAGATTTATTTAATCAGCTTCTTGAACAACTGATTCCTTACTACAAGGAGCATGATTTCGATTCTGTATTTGAAAAAGTAACAGCAAATGAAACGGCTAACTCCAAATTTTTAATCAAAATGGAGCTGGCCCGTGTCTTTACACCCTGTGTGCGCATAATTGATTTCAGAAGCGGTTCCGCAGAAACAAAGCACTATTCCTATAATGGATCCCATATATACATTCCTCTGAATGAATGCGACTTTTTTGAAAATTTAATCAAAATTTTTCACAATGAATACACCATGGGGGTGTATGAAAAGATCACAAAATATCACAAGGACAAACAGAAAAAAGAGCAGGCAAAAATAGCTTCCGGGGAGGGCGATTCGTTATCATTAGAGGAACAGATTGCCAAAATGGATGTTGAATCCGTTAAATTTGCATCTTATTTCTACCGCAGTGAAGAAAGAATGAACTACATTTCTCCTGCTCTGCTTTTTATAGACGGAAAACTTCCTCTGCATGTCAAAACATCGGATATATCATGCGGCGGAATAAAGCTTGCCCTTGAAAAAAATGTCGATATCCCGTCCGGAACAATGTGTCAGGTTACGTTTACAGGTCTGCAGAAGCTCATAGCAGATCCCAACAACAAGCTTGAAATGAGTCCGTATAAAATTCTGACCAAAATTGAAAAAAACGGAAAATACTGGATAGTTGCCATAAAAACAGATAAGGATCAAGGATTTACCAGAATCATTGACGATTTCATACAGTCAAACAAACTAAAATATTCCGTGAGCGTGGATAATCTTCTATCAACTGTAGAAACAAAAGGATACGAACAGTTTTATCTTCCAAGAACGACTGCTCTGCCACTGTTCTTCTCAAATGATCCTGTACCGAAACTGCTCTACTGTCTCAAAAGCGAAAACAACCAATCAAATATAGAATACTGGCGTGACGAAAGAAATGAAGACAAGCTGACATCTCTGTTCAACTATAAGCGAATGTCCGAAATAATAGAAAAATCCGAAGGCTCTTTTTACGAAACATATATCTATACCTTCAGACACATGATCAGAAGCCACATCTATTTTTTCTCGGCAACTATAGATGAGCTTGAAAGAGACGGCAACAAAGAGCTTTTCTTTACTGTAGGATCTAAACGGCCAAGCTGGAAAGTATATAAATTCAGCATGGAAAAAATTGATATCAACCAGAATAATGTTGAAAAATATATTGAAAGCGGAACACCACAGGTAGAAAAGGAGCGCTCATTAAAAGAACTGCTGCGCATAGGGTATGTAGGACAAATCATAGAAGTAGGAAATGATGAGCACGGATGCAGTGACTATCAAATGATTCAGATTAGCAACTTCAATGCCAACGAACTCCAGGTGTATGCACATAATCTGAATGTATCACCGTGCAAGATAGAAATGCTTCACTATCTGAAAATGAGAAAGGAACCTAGATATATTCATAAGACCGCAGTAGCAATGAAACTGGCCAATGGTAACACAGTGGTTGGATGGACAAAGGATATATCAACAATGGGGCTCCAGCTTGAACTTTCAGATACAGTAGAGTGCAAAGCAGGAGATATAGTGTATCTTTCACTGCCAAAGCTTCAGGAACTCACCAAGGATATGAAGTTAAAAAATCTGCCATACAGTGTCGTACATGTAAATCAGTCCGTCACCATTATACATCTGGCAGTCTACGGAGATCCTGCAGAACATGTAGGAAGAAAATTCTTCAACCTGCTAATCGAAAGCAACCACGGCACACTGACAGCCTCAAAGGAACTCCAGAATCTGTCTTCAATGTCAAAATCTCTCAGATTCATGTTTACGCAGCATATTTTCACCTCACCGCTCTATCTGTCTAAAAACAAGCCTAACAGACTCGGCGCATTAGGCATAATAGACAATGAAAGGCCGTTCTATAAACTTTTAAAGGAATGCGAAACAAAAGACAGTCAGATTCTGAATGTATATCCTCTCTTCCACGACAAATTGTTAAGAATAGTTCTCCTCGAACCGTTAAAAAAAATGCAGCGATACTACAACCCTGCAGAGGTTACTCTTTTAATTACTAAAGATCTCGATGCAAGCGGCAACATGATTTACGTAACCAAACTTGAAACAGAATTCAAGACTTACAACGATAAAAGACTTTTCTGTGCAAAGGCGCTAAAAAGAAACGAATTCTGGGCGGTAAGGCTTTTTATTACCAGAACAGGTAAACCGGATATCGACTATATTGCCAAGGAACTCGACTACATTTCAAAATATGCAATCCATAAAGCTCGCAGACTTGAAGAGACTGTATGGAGTATTATAGGGATCTGCGATATGGTGGATGTTTCAGAGGAAGTCATCATAGCAATGAATCTGCCGCGAAAACTTCTGTCCCACTGAAGTTATGTTAAACTTTGTAATGAATCACAATTTTAACTTTAAAGTATCGGCAACTAGTAAAAGGCTTTGATTATTTAAATAATTTATTGATAATAGAGTTGTTGCGGACTTTTAAATAACGCACGATCTTGATACTGCGTTATGATTAAGCATAAAGATCATCGCATAAATGATTTAGAGAATTATCCAAACAGGCTCTCTCTATCAGACTGTATTTTATTGTATTCGCTTTATTAAAAGGTTAAGAGGAACAAATATGAAGTGGACTAAAAACGAATTGATCGATTCTGTTGCAGAAAAGGCTGAGTTAAACAAAGCTGAAGCAAAGAAGGCTATTGATGCGGTACTGGCTTCTGTTCAGGATGCTCTAGTTAAAGGTGACACTGTTCAACTGGTAGGTTTCGGAACATTCAAGGTAAATCACAGAGCAGCACGAAAGGGACGTAATCCAAAAACTGGCGCAGAAATCGAAATTAAAGCTTCTAGCGTACCTTCTTTCGTTCCTGGAAAGGCTCTCAAAACCGCAGTTGATGTTGCTAAATAATAGTTAGAATTCAGAACATAAAAAGAGTCTGATATTTAATCAGACTCTTTTTTTTGCGGAACAATTCTATATTTTTTTTATCTAAGATGAGTATTGTGTCATAGAATCAAGCAAATACAGTAAGCTACTATTAAGATTAGATTAGATTAGATTAGATCAGAACCGATTACAATCAGATAATACAAGGATCAGTCTCCCAGATGTCACGATTAAGAATTTTTTCTTTTATCAAAAGAACGCTAGCATTGGAAAACAGTCCGATACCGCGTCTGCACATCTACAGTCTTCTGCTCTTTGCTATTACCGCAATAATTGCGGCTCCTTTTATCCCCGTTCACGATGATGATATAGATGACACATCAGAAATCTCCATTGAACAGGGTGAAGATGATGAGGATGATGACATATCAGATTTCGCCCAGAATCTGTTATTTAGCGATTTCGGAGAAGATCAGGACGGAATTCTCAGCAACACGATAGATCTTGAAGGTCTTGAAGATACATCGGCAGAATATGAATGGCTTACATATACAGTAAAACAGAACGAAACACTGGGTGCAATATTCCGAACGCTCAATATATCACAGGGAACATTGCAGAAAATTCTAAAGGTTGATGTAAAAAACAGTCTGGTCCAGCTCAGAATTAATCAGCAGATAGATTTTCTTATTGATGAAAACGGTGTTCTGCGATGTCTTGCAATGCCGCTGAAAAACGGCGAGCAGGAGGTTCTTTTCGTTCGCGACAATGTGAACAACCGTTATGTTTCTTATGTAGATCCGATCGATCACCATCTGTCTGATGCCCCTTCTGTAGTTATGATCCCGCGGGATCAGTACAAACCAAACACCATTATAGAAAGCAATACTGCCGGCAGTTTAACGGCGGATGCTCAAAATAATCCTGCCACCCACGAAATTTTTCAAAACGGTATCTCTGATATTTTCTCTCAGGCCAATGCCAGTGCAGAACATACAATTGCCAAAGAAAAAGCAGAGGAACTAGCCCGACAGAAAGAGCAGAAAAAACTGGAAATTGCTCGCAAGAAGCAGGAGGAAGCAAGGAAACGTGAACAGATGGCAAAGGAGAAGGCTGAGCGAGAGCGTCAGTTACAGATTGCCAAAAAGAAGGAGCAGGAAAGACAGCGTCAGATAGTGGGAAACAAAACCATTATCTCTGGAAAAATTGTGCAGGGTTCATTCGTAAAAGACGGTGAATCAGCAGGTCTTTCTCATCAGCAAATGAGAAATATAAGCGATATCTACAAAGGAAAAATCGATTTCCGCAGGGATATCAAAAAGGGTGATACATTCAAAGTTCTGTTTGATCGTCCTGTAAGTGATCCTCACGCCAGAATTTTGGCTGTAAGCATGCATACCAAGGGAAAGAGTATCAACAGATTTCTTAATATAGCTGACGGACGATACTACGATGAATACGGTCCCTCAACTACAGCATCCAGCAAGTTTCTTATGGTTCCTATCCATAAATTCACACGGATAAGCTCACCATTCAATCCAAGCCGTTATCATCCTACGCTCAAGCGCTACCGTGCACACCTGGGCACGGACTATGCCTGCCCGACAGGAACTCAGGTTTTCAGCACAGCAGACGGAGTTGTTGCAAAAGTCGGACACCAGTTTCCTGGTGCCGGACACTATGTCGTAATAGATCACGGCAACAGAATTCAAACCATATATATGCATTTAAGCAAAATTCTTGTATCAAAAGATCAAAAGATGAAGCAGGGACAGATACTCGGTCTTTCTGGAATGTCCGGCGGCATTAGCACAGGACCGCACGTCCACTACCAGCTTGAAATCAACGGTCATGCCGTTGACTCCACCAATCGTGGACTTCCTATCTATAATTCAGTCAGAAGAAGTAACACTGACATAAAGAAATTTGCTTCCCAAATACACCAGTACAAGAAAAAGCTTGAAATAAAATAGACTGATGCAGAAATATTTAATGTATCGAATAATAATGCCGTATGTTTAACAAAACAGGTGGTTTTGCTCAATATTTGAAGACAGTACTGATAATAAACCATCAGATTATGTCATTTCGATATTTCCAGACGGAATAAAACTCTCTGTCATTTAGCATCTGAAAATTAACAAACAGAGGATCAGAATAAAATGTTAAATCCTAAGGACACTGAACAAGGTAGTGTCTCACACGAAAATCAGGCCAAAGCCGAAATAGAACAGAAGACCAGGGAATACATAAAAAAACAGAAAAAGAAAATGGCTGTATCCATAATTATTCTCATATCTGTAGCCGTCCTTATGCTTACATGGAAAATATATTCCATAGACAGTCAGAAGGAGTTTGAAAAGAAACAATTCAGTGATCAAAGGGTAGCTGAAATACAAAAGAATATGAAGAATGAAATTCAGAAGGAAACAAACGCTGAGAGTGCAAGCACAAAGCAGCAGTCTATAGTATCAGCCATAATCAAATCCCAGCCTCTACCTGTAAAAATAGACGATATCACTGCTATAAACAACATCTATTTCAAGGATAATTCTCTAACCTTCGAAGTATTCATCGACGGCAAGAAAATGAAAAAAGAAGAATTGGATAAAATGAATAATCCTCAGGTCATAGGCGACATTCTGCAAAAAAATAAACCGGTAGCCTGCTCCATAATGAAAAACCTCGACTCATGGGAAGGATCGTGGACTATCAGTTATATCTATTATTTCATTGAATCCAAAAAGGAAATAGGCAGAACATCATTCAGCAGCAGCAAATGTCTCTGACCATCAATAAAATTCAAAGGGGAAACTTCAGTTAAAAGTATCCCCTGTATTTCATAAAAAGCGTATCAGTTTTTTTCCGCAAGAATCAAACCGGCCTCCAGTATTGCTGCTACTGCATGCAAATTAAGCCGGCTTATAGAAACTGGAGCCTTATCCCTGACTACAGGTTTTGCATGAATCGCAACTCCCGTGCCGGCCAGACCGATCATTGGCAGATCATTAGCTCCGTCTCCAACAGCCATAGTGTTTCTGATAGGAAGATTGTACCTGTCCTTCAGCATCATAAGAGTCTCGGCCTTAACCCTTGAATCAACAATCTGACCTAATACCTTTCCGGTAAAAACTCCATCAACAGCTTCAATATCATTGGCTACAACATAATCAAGTTCATATTCCCGCTTGAGTTTGCCAACAAAACGGGTAAATCCGCCAGAAGCTATGGCGACATGCCAACCGCAAGATTTAGCCTTTGCAACCATTTCTGCAAATCCCGGCATTACAGGAAGATTTTTTTCTACGGTATCCATAACCGATTCACTCTTACCGGAAAAAAGCGCTATGCGACGTCGAAAACTTTCCTGGAATTCCATATGTCCCTGCATTGCCTGAGCAGTAACCGCCGATACCTGCTCTCCGATACCAGCCAGTTTGGCCATCTCATCTATACATTCACACTGAACACAGGTGGCATCCATATCAAGCAATATAACACCCGGTGTATGAGGATCCGGCAGAGTTCCGACATGCAAACCGTCTATTGACCAATCGGAGAATTTCAAATCATGAGAAAAATCACTGTCAAAATGATCATGAACAAAAATAACTCCGGTTACACCAGCCTCTTGATATGACGCGACCAGAACAGTTTTCAAATTCGCTTTCTCTGCCATTTCTATAAAAGTTGAAACATGCTCCTTTCTAACATCTGTTCCAAGCAATACTGAAACGGAAGCTCTGAAAGGTATTTCAGCAATGTTTTCAAAATGATTTTCAATGTATAAAAGAGAGGAAGATAAATTCCAGTCTCTCACACAATCAGGAAGATTGTTAAATTCATTCATTCTAATTCCTTACATTCAGCAGATGAAACATCTGCAACTTTAAAAATTCGACTGACAGTATTTTCAGTAATTCTGGAAAGTTCGGCCTTTGAAATATCCAGACAGGCAGTACAACATTCTGCAACATCAAGCAGCATCAGAGGATTAGTCCTTCGAAATGCCGGTGCATCAGTCTCAAGAACAATATAATCAGCACCGGAATATGCAACTGCATCTCTGAGTCCGGAAGCTTTTTCCGAAAGGATCAGAGTTCCGATTCCCAAACAAAATCCGGCATCAATCCACCGCTTTGCCATCTGACGATTTCCGCTGAAACCGTGAATTACACCGGTACCAGAAAAACATAACGCCTTGAGCATATGAAGAATTCTGTCATCCCTTCTGATACTGTGAATAACAAGCGGCAGCTCCTTTTCCATGGCAAACTCTACCTGCCGTTCAAAAAGAAGTTCCTGCAGTACTGTGTCATCTGAATTCCGTGCAGGTTCAAGCCCGCACTCCCCCACTGCTACGGGAGCACAAGGTTCCTGCCACTCAGATGCTGTATAGGAAGGATGACACCCCCAGCACCGGTACACTGCAGGATCTGCATTCTGCCAACTCTTAAGATTAAAATCGACATCAGGCACAATATACCGACACACACCGCGTGACCGGAGTATGTCAAGAACCGGACGCAGATCTGGAATCATATTCAGGTGAATATGAGTGTCAGTAAAACAGTAATCAGTGCTCACGAGTAGTAAAGAACTGTATCTTAGGATAGCGCTCCTGGGTAAGATTCAGGTTAACTCTTGTCGGCGCTATGTATGTCAGATTATCACCGCCATCAAGTGCAAGATTCATCTCGCACTTGTCCTTGAATTCTTGAAACGCCTTGGGATCATCACATGCCACCCACCTTGCCGTTGTTACATTCACCGACTCGTAAATAGAATCAACGTTATACTCATGCTTCAATCTTGATACAACAACATCAAACTGAAGAACACCGACAACGCCAACAATCAAATCATTGTTTATAATCGGTCGAAAAACCTGAACCGCACCTTCCTCGGAAAGCTGAATCAGACCTTTCAACAACTGTTTCTGCTTCAGAGGATCGCGCAGAAGAATTCTCTTGAAGAGTTCAGGTGCAAAATTAGGAATACCTGTAAAATGAAGATTTTCACCCTCGGTAAAAGTATCACCAATCTGAATGGTTCCATGATTGTGCAAACCTATAATATCTCCAGGAAATGCCTCTTCTGCCTGCTCTCGATCTCCTGCCATGAAGGTAACAGCATCAGAAATAACCACATCCTTGCCGATGCGTACGTGACGCAATTTCATACCCTTGGTGTAATGACCGGATACGACACGCATAAATGCAATGCGGTCCCTGTGTTTTGGATCCATATTTGCCTGAATCTTAAAAATAAACCCGGTAAGTGGCTCCTCCTGCGGAAGAACACTTCTCGTCTCTGTCTGACGAGGCTGAGGAGCCGGAGCCCATTCAGTAAGACCGTCAAGCATATGATCAACGCCGAAATTGCCAAGAGCCGTACCCCAGAACACTGGTGTAAGTTCACCGGATCGGAATGCATCCAGGTCAAATTCGGCGGATGCACCCTTGACCAGTTCCATGTCGTCTCTAAGGCGCTGGGCATAATCTTCCCCTATAGCCTTGTCGAGTTCGGTACTGTCTATTCCTTTAATTACTCTTCTTTCCTGGATTGTATGACCGAATCCCTGAGCGTACAGCACCATCTCATCGGTATAGATGTTGTAAACACCCTTGAAATCATGACCGGCACCGACAGGCCAGGTAACCGGAGCACATACTATACCCAGTTCATGCTCAATTTCATCCATCAATTCCATAGGATCTCTCGTTTCACGATCCAGTTTATTCATGAATGTAATTACCGGAGTTGTACGAAGTCTTGCAACATCCATAAGTTTTCTGGTTCTTTCTTCGACACCTTTAGCGGCGTCAATAACCATCAGACAGCAATCAACTGCAGTAAGAGTACGGTAGGTATCCTCGGAAAAATCCTCATGACCCGGTGTATCAAGCAGATTTACAAGACAGTCTCTGTAAGGAAACTGCATAACGGATGTTGTAACAGAGATACCGCGTTCTTTCTCCATGGCCATCCAGTCAGATTTGGCAAACTGACCTGAGCCTCCTCTACCTTTAACTGTTCCTGCACGCTGGATAGCATTTCCAAACAAAAGAACTTTCTCCGTGATAGTTGTCTTACCGGCGTCAGGATGGGAAATGATAGCAAAGGTTCTACGTTTATTTATCTGTTCTGAAAAATCGGTCATAGTAATTAACCTGTATAAAAATATGTGATATTTTAGCAGATCATGTCAAAAGGCTAAAGAAAATGAGATCTAAAACGCATTTTCAAACTCCGCGGACAGACGGGTCCCATACATATTTATGAAGCTGAAGCTGAAGCCGGACCTGCGACATTCCGGAATTCTTTAGATAGTCCACTATTTCAGCAGGACTGATCCTGCCGAATACCGGACTTACAAAAATATGGCAGTCAGGATTGTAAAATCTGATTACTCTAGACATCGTATCAAGATCCTCTGCGGAACCGACAACAAATTTAAGAACATCCCAATTTTCAAGATGCGTGAAACAATTGATTTTCATCTTTGACTCCATTCCTGATGACGGAGACTTATAATCAACTGTCAGGAACAGTTTTTTCCCCTGTTCCATACGATAATCATGATCCCAGATTGCAGAATAATCACAATATCCGGAAGTTTCGATATTAACCGTATACTCAGAAGTAACCAGTTCATGAACAAGTTCACGGATACTATTTTGAACTAAAGGTTCACCGCCGGTTAGAGTTACCATTCTGATCCCAGTATTATTCAGCCACGACAGTATATCAGCGATATTCATACTCTGATATTCCCCGCCCTCGCATGAATACCTGGTATCACAATATGAGCAATGAAGCGGACAGCCGTAAAATCTAACAAAATTGCATAGATATCCCTGCCTGATCCCTTCACCTTCTATACTGGTAAACATTTCATTAACCAACATACTAATCTCTGGTGTATATTACAGTATTGTTACGTGATTCCATTAATTCAACCATATAGCATACAACACGATTGTCAGTGAGCTGGTCGCTCACCCACCGTGCTATATTTTCCGCTGTGGGATTAAAGGGAAGAACATCATTAAGATATGAATGATCAAGGATCCCGGATATACGGTGCTTAATCTCGGAAAAATCCATTACCATACCGTTGGAATCAAGCTCTGAAGCCCTCAAATAAACAGTAAGATCCCATTCATGCCCGTGAAGATTGGTACATTTGCTTTTGTACGGAAGATCCAGACGATGAGCTGCGGCAAAGGTAAGATGTTTTTTGACTGTGAACATTTATATTAATCTCGGAAAATGTTGAAATGGAGTACGGGAATTATATCACAGCCCCGAATATTAACCACAAACTCCGCAAAATTGATAAGATTCAGGGTAAACAAAAGAGCACCTGCAGATTTGATAACAAACAAATTGCAGGAGCTCCGTCTTCAGCAGTAAATAACTGCTCGTACAGCCAAAAATCAGAATGCCATAATTACTGAAAATCAGGTCAAAAGATCAAGCATCTGTACCACTTAAGAACTGAAGAACTACTTTCTTACAAGATAATTTCCGGTGCAAATCCATTTATATGTCGTAAGTTCCTCCAGTCCCATAGGGCCTCTGGCATGCAGCTTCTGAGTTGAAATAGCAACCTCAGCACCAAGTCCAAATTGACCGCCATCGGTAAATCTGGTTGAAGCATTCACATAGGCGGCGGCTGATCCTACACTGTTAACAAATTTTTCAGCATGATCAAGACTGTTGGTAAGTATGGCATCCGAATGTGATGCATTATGCTCATGCATATGTTCGAGGGCATCATCTATTCCATCAACAAGCTTCACACCCATGAAAAGAGACAGCCATTCAGTATCAAATGTATTCTCATCCGAATGTTCAAGTCTTTCACATCCCAGATATTGCAAAATATCAAATGCTTCCTTATCTGCAGCGACTCCTATCCCTGCACTGTTCAATTCCGGAACTAAATTTTTAAAGAAAGCACCCGCAATCGAACGGTGAACAAGCAGTGTATCAAGCGAGTTGCACGCAGACGGCTTTTGGACCTTGGAATTCATGATAACAGGGACACTGCGTTCCAGATCTGCAGTTTCATCCACAAAAATATGACTGATGCCGAATCCTCCGATAATGACAGGAATTGTAGACTCAGCACGGCACAGCGCGCTGAGTTTGCTGCCTCCACGAGGAATTACCATATCAATATACCGATCCATATGAAGAAATTCTGTAACAAGTGATCTGTCCGTGTTCTCTATAAACTGGACAACGTCAGGAGATACGCCTGCCGCAGAAAGCCCCTGCCTGATATATCTGATCATCACCAGATTTGTTTCTATAGTTTCGCTTCCGCCTCTTAAAATACATACATTACCAGTCTTGATGCAGAGTGATGCAATATCAGCTGTTACATTAGGTCTCGCCTCGTAGATAACACCTACTACACCTATAGGGATCCTTTTTCGTGTAAGAGAAAGACCGTTAGGAAGAACTCTGGAATCTATAACCGAGCCGACCGGATCATTCAGCGTGGCTACTTTCCTGATATCACGAATAATATCACCCATTCGCTTATCATTTAAACGAAGTCTGTCAAGCAGTGCAGGTCCCATACCCTTCGCTTCAGCCTTTTCATAGTCCCTGCGGTTTGCCTCAAGAATATCATTAACATTATTCTGAAGAGCATCAGCCATAGCAATAAGAACCTTATTTTTAACGTCAGTACCCAATACAGAAAAGCCTACGGCTGCATTTCGTGCAGCTTCTCCAATTTTTTTCAGATAATCGCAAATTTCCATGCTTAAAAGATCCTTATTAAAACCATCAGACCACAACCAAATCATCTCTGTGAATCACTACAGAGCCATGATCAAATCCTAAAATTGAAGATATATCCTCGGACTTTATCCCCTTGATCTTTTCCAGATCCTCCGAGGAGTATCGAGTTATGCCTCTTGCTATTTCATGCTCCTCAAGACTGCATACTCTGATAACATCCCCTCGTTCAAATTTTCCTACAATCCTGCGAATACCTATAGGCAACAGACTGGATCCCCTGCTCTTGATTGCTTTCACAGCTCCCTCATCCACAAAGACGTTCCCTTGAGGTTTCTGACCGGAAAGAATCCAGCTCTTACGGCGCTCAATTGGATTTGTTTTGGCGCTGAACCTTGTTCCATGATGATTGTCGCCCTCAACTGCATCATAAATATACTCCGGATGACGACCTGATACTATCTGAACTTCAATGCCTGACATTGTAGCTATGGTGGCGGCCTGAATTTTAGTTGACATACCACCTGTGCCAAGACCGCTGACACTATCTCCTGCGATTGCTCTGATTTCATCAGTGATTTCATCTACCTCGCGAATAAGTTCAGCATTAGGATCAGAATTTGGATCAGCTGTATACAGTCCGTTCTGGTCTGTCATAAGAAACAAAACATCCGCATCCGCAAGCACAGCCACTCTTGCTGAAAGATTATCATTGTCTCCGACTTTTATTTCAGCAACCGCCAGCGCATCATTTTCATTTACAACCGGAATAAAATTATGATCCAAAAGCGCATTTACTGTATCCCTTGCATTCAGATAACGTTCTCTATCCTGTAAATCAGCTCTAGTTAGAAGGATCTGTCCTACATATATCCCGTATATACCAAACAAATCAGCCCACATGTTAATAAGGTACGTTTGACCGACTGCCGCCAGCATCTGACGATTAACCATATTCTTTGGTATGTTAGGCTGTCCCAGTGCATCGCGGCCCGCCGCCTGAGCTCCTGAAGTAACAACCACTATCCTGTGTCCTGCAGAGTGCAAATCAGCAAGAACTCTTACAATTTCCAAAATATTTTTCTTAGAAAGACTCTTCGTACCTGCAGTCAAAATACTGGTTCCCAGCTTGACCACTATCGTTTTACAGCTTTTATTCATTTTCAAAAATTAAAATATTTACCGTACCAACTGATGATTTTTTCATAAAATTTATTTGAAGCATCTATCAGTTTACCTTTTTTTATCACAGTAAACTCACCATCAACAGATGAGTTTGCCAGTAACTTCAAATCATCGCTGTCGCAGAAGGAATCTCCGTCAAAACCTATAGCTGAAATAGGCACTGCAGTTTTAGATCCCAAAAGTCCCTGAACTTTCAGCGAGAACTGAGACAGAATAGGCTTTAACGAGTTCCAGTCTGCAACATCGCGATCAATGCGGTTTGCAATACTGTTTTTTACAACAACCGGAAGTTCATCCAGAACTTTGTCATCAGTAAAGCATCGATTGATTGCAGGTCCTAAGCAGATTGCAGCCTTTATATACTGACTTCTCATATAGCACATTCTGGTTACAATATTGCCTCCGAATCTGACCCCCAGAGCTCCTATACGGGTGCTGTCTATAAGCGGTTCATTCTGGACAACATAGTCAAGAACCTCACGATGAAGAATCGAGCAGTCATAGTCCAGTGCAAAAGTCTGATTCTGACCACAGCGGGGATTATCCAAAGTCAGCATAGCCACGCCGTGAGGAGCAAGACATTCGGCAAAAAGAAGAAAAAAGTCAGAAAAAAGAGTCTCATATGAACCTGCAGCAATAATCATCGGGACTGGTTCATCTGATTTTGGAAGATGCAGCCATGCCTTTATCGGAGTCTTGTTGCCATTAGAACATGGCACAGACAATTCCTTGAATTTTACACCTAATGCTGTAAGCATATCTCTGTACGACTGCAAAGCTATAGTCTGTGCCTTATCAGCATTTTTATCACCTCTAAGATGAGGATAACTGGCAACATTAAAGCAAATACGCGCTGAATTAAGAAGTCTGATGTATTCTTCTTTATTTGAAGGAGTTTTTTCCAGTGCTTTTGCCTTGTTTACAAGTAACGTACCTTGATGTACAAATTCATAGCACCAGTTACCTTCACCGTAGGCTTCAACGGTATCAAGAAGATTCTCTCGACTACGCTTGTTCTTGGATGAACTTATGGCAATTAGGGCATTTTCCCAAATATCCATAGGTAGCCCCTGAAGAAACCAGTAAGCCTTGCGTCGAAGTCTGAACCATTTAGGAGAATAGGCACCTGGACTGACCAATGACTCGTTAACAGCGGGTTGTTCTATTGTCTTGCAACTGTTTGAAATCAGCGAAGTCTCCAAACTGGTCAACTGTCTGACCAGCATTTTCTCCGTTAAATTAGTTTCTGAAATATCGTCCATATTCTGCTCTCGCGACTTTACAGCCCATCGAAGTTTCAACTTCGAATATACTGAGTATTTATTTTAATGTAGCAAACCAAAAAATGCCACAATCCTAGATCAAACGCATTTGTACTCCGGATATATTAGGGATTGCTGATAAAAAATTTTTATAGTCACGAGAGTCCCTGATACATACTGGTTTAATTCTTTTTTTTTGTCTTGCTTCTTACCCCTAAGTCTGTAAATGCCCCCTCTTAACTTCAACATCATAAGGAACGGATCCATAAACTTTATTAAGTACATTATTTCTGTATAATATAAACTCGATTTTGCAATATTTTTACAGCCGGTCGATATGAGTACCGACAATACCTTCTACACATCAGCAAATCAAAATTCGGAGTTTATCTATGTCTGAGGAAAATATCAAAATTGCAGTGCACAGCGGCAACTTCCACGCGGATGACTGTGTAGCATACGGCATTATTTCCACGATTTATCCTAACAATGAATTAATCAGAACAAGAGATCAAGATTTGCTCACCCAGTGCAATTTCAGACTTGATGTAGGAGGCAAATACAACGGTCAGACGGATTTCGACCACCACCAGAGAGATTTTAAAGAAACAAGACCAGATAATGATAAAATCAAGTACGCCTCCGCCGGCCTTGTATGGAAACACTTCGGAGAGGAATACATTAAAATCAAAAACAAGGATCTCCAAAAAGAGCAGATAAACTTCATAAAAAATGAAATTGATTATTTATTTATCCGCTATGTTGACGCTAATGACAATGGAATCAGTATAGTAGATGAAGAAGCCCCGGGCTTTTCAAAAATAATTTTTCTGTTCAACTACAAATACGGGTATACAAATAATTTCGGTTTTGTACGTGGTGCCCTGCTGGCAACAGATGTTATTGACGGATTCATCGGACAACTTACAAAATATCTTGAATCTGAAAAGATTGTTTTACAGGCATTAGAAGATAATAATGACAGTCATATACTGTTTCTTCCTCAAAAAGTTGCCTTTCAGGATGTTATTAACAGACACTGGGATAAATTTCTAAGTATACAGTTAGCCGTTTATCCAGAAACAAACTCGGAAAAATGGAGAATCAAATCACTGAATAACGATCCGAAAGATCGCTTCAGCAACCGCTGCAAAGCACCTGAAAACTGGAGAGGACTTACAGATGAGAATCTGGAAAAGGCAACAGGTATAGCAGATGTCGATTTTGTTCATCCAAACGGTTTTACCGGCGGAGCTAAAAATCAGAAAGCAGCCTTAGAAATGGCTAAAAAATGGTATGAAACAGTTAATAATTTCGAAAATAATTCGTAATCGTAAATGTCAAAAGATCAGTTGATGCGGATTCAGTAAATTTCAATAGCCAAATCCGCTATTTTCCCAACTAATTTACATTTTTACCATTGATGCTTAATTTTCCTTTTTCAAAAACGAACCGGTATTCAAGAATCTGCGCATTAGGATCCATTGCATAAGATCTGATTGTATCTGCATAAGAGGCTCCGTACAGTTCAGGGTAGGTAAGCAGGCGACCGTCAAGAGTAAAACTACCGTTGATTGTCATATGATCTGCAAGACTAGAAAGGGTATTCATCTTTGAATCTTTGTCAGAATGGACTGCGAATGAGCACCTGAGCCCCACTTCCGCATCCTTGTAAATAAATTTCAGTGACATTTTTCCGGATGATCTGTTCAGTATCCCACCTGATGGAATTCCGTAGATTTCATGACTGTCTAACGATACACATCCGATCATATTTCTCATGGACTGATTTCTTTCAGAACAATTTGCCATATAGTCTGTTAAATCAAGATCTTTAACAGTGAAGAGGAAATCAAAATTCTTAACAAGATAGTCATAATCTGAGGTCTGATAATTTAGATGCTCAAATGCTATCTGAAATGATCCGTCATAATAATTTCCCTTCAAATTTTCAGAAGCTGAAATATGAAGCTGACTTGAATAGTTACTTACATTGCCAATTACCTTTTTCCCTTCCTTTTCGATTAATTTTGCCAAAAACAAACCGTTACGAATTTCTGTTGGAGAAATATAAGTATTACCGCGGAAATCATTCAGAAGAAAACCGTCATCACCGCTACTGTTCCCGAAAAAAATTTTGCTGAATGAAAAATTTAATTTGTATAACTTTGTTTCTTTTGAAAAAAGTTCAATCTCGGCATTAAACTTTCCGTCTCTCCAGCTGTATAAATCCCCGTAATATTCAAAGTCTCCGTTTCCAAAATCAGCTGAAGCCTCTGACGAATCATTAACACCATTGTAAGATCCATCCATACTATCAAATATAGAACGGATCAAATTTCTGTCTGATTCTTTAAAACCTAGAAAACTGTAAAATTTATCATCTATGGATACTCTTGTATTTACAGAACCGAAACCGTATGAATTTATAAACTGAACAGGGAACTCAAATCTGTCCCTGTAGTTAAAAAGGTAAGTAACCTTGTCGGAAAAAAATCCGCTCTCAGATGTTCCTAAACTGGTAACCATGATCGGAAGTTCAGTTTCCCTGATAAAATTCTGGACCTTCTGAAAATTTTTTTCATAGACAACACGACTTGTATTTTTTGCATAATTCACACCCCAGAACCATACTCCCGCTGAGCATGATATCATCAGCAGCACAGTACCCGCCCCGATTAGTTTTAGTATTTTTTTTGAGACAGGAACCTTTTCCAGCAATTGATCAATCAAATTCATAGGTACTCCGGAAGTAGTATTTTGAGTACAAATTCTTAAAAATACACAGATAAAGATATCAGCAAGCAATAGCTGCAGAAAAATTGCAGTTCTGCCAGAGTGCGATGCATCAGGCTATTCAACTGTTCTGAAATACTATTCTCCATAAAAAAACTGGAAAATACCGGTAACACATCACATGTTCACTCTTCTGCTTAATAGAAAAAAAGTCCGCCGTAAATAACCGACGGACCATAAGCAACAGAAAGAGTAGGATTCACTCCAGGATCAAAGACCTGCAGATCCGAGCTCTCACTGCATTAGAAATTATTTAACAGACTTACCGTTTACTGTTAATTTGCCATCTTTGAATTCAACATGGTATGTCAGTGTTGAAGCATCAGGATTGACAGCATACTCTTTAAGTACTCCCTCAAGACTATCGAGTTTGTACTGAGGATGAGAAAAAATGGATGAATCGATACTGTAATCTGATACCAACTGAACTGAAGTAATTAAAGAAAAAGGATTCTTAAAATCAGCTCCCTGTTTGAAAGAAAGATTATTCTTCAAATCAATATTTGCTCCGCTTAAATTAGCGCCAAGATTAACTGTAAAGGCTGTTTCATCAGTTAAGGCAGTCAATAAAACTTCAGATTTTTCTTTATCATTAAGTTTATTTAAACCTTGGCTGAGACAACTATCAATATCTACCGCAACACCCATGCTTTCACACTTTTTCTTTATTTCTGAATAATTTAAATTTTTGAAGTTTAACAGAATCTTAGCGTTCTTCACGTCATATTTATCCTTTTCTTCAAACTTCAACTCGTCCACAGACAAATCAAGATCTATATCATACTGATCATCCTTCTTGTTTGTTGCTGAACCCAAAACTGCCTTGGTTGCATATTTCTTCATTGAAAAGAGAACATCAGAAGATTTGAAAGAAATTTCATCAACTTTTGACTCAGCAACAGAATTGCCTGATGACTTGTTTTCAGAAACAAGTGACAAACCGGCCAGTTTCAAGCCTCCTTCAGATTTCGCATCAATAGCAATTTCCGGAATGTTGATTACTGATGAACTTACTACAGGATTTTTGGACATATTCTTTATATTGAAAGAAATATTTCCCGCTTTCCAACTGACAAAAACACCGTCTCCATCAATATTTCTGTCATGCATATTGAATTCGGCTTTCGCTTCATCAGAAAAAACGCTGTACTTGGACTTGAAACTTGAAACAAGTTCCTTTGCTATCATTTTCCATTTTTCTGAAAGTCCCAGTCCGTCATATACCTTGTCTTCAATAGAAACCGTACTTTCAACCGAGCCGAAACCGTAATTGTTATGTACTTGAACAGGAAGAACAAATCCACCTTTGGCAGGGGTAATTTCATATGTGTGAACAGAGGATGAAAAACCGGTTGATTCACTTCCCTTGTTTTCAATTTTCAGAGGAATTTCGTAATCTCTGATAGCTTCATCAACCTTGTAAAAATTCTTTGTCGCCAGGGATTCTCCTGAACTCTTGGTGTATGCAATGCCTCCGACATACGCTCCAACTCCGAGAACAGCTGCAGCACCGGCAAGAACTAAAACTTTAGCACTCATAATATATTCCTTATGAAATCGATAATACACATCGCCGCTTTTCAAAAAAAAACAGATTTCTGAAATGCTCTGAATTTGGAAATTTCAGACTCCATACTTGCGTAAAGAACACCTCTTTGAGAAACTGTTATGTTTTCATCAAAAAAACAACAACGGTATCAATCAAAACAAAACATTTACAGACTCTTGGCAATAAACAATTTTCATATCTGTAAAATTACAAAACTTTCATATTGTAACAATTAATTCCACATTGTAAAGCAAACTGCAATTCGATGATGAAAGCAGAAAATTCTTTTCAAGATCTTGCTACAGAATGGAACTTTAATACATACAGACTTAGCATGTGGCAGTATCATAAAATATGTGTCTAAAATTTTGTCCTCAGCTCAGTTGCACGAACTAAAAATTCAGACTAGAAGAAATCTTCTAATGAAATAAATTTCATATAGTCTGAATCATTGCAACTCATAACCTCTGCCACTGTCATGTTATCACGTATCAAACAAACACATTTCACTTTGTTTGTCCCTGTCTTTCCTTATTCAATCAAAATTCATTCTCGTACATCCAAGCTTCACCATGAACAGGGAAAAACATTATCGTCCCGCTAAATCACATCACAAGAAATAAGCTCATTAACATTTCAGACCATGTCAGCTTTCCAACTATCATAAACAGCCTTGCCGAATGCTAAAGCATTATTCTCCTCTTCTGCATTTCCTATTTTCTTTGTGTTAATAATTTTATTTGTAGAAGGGATCGGTCTATAATCGAACTGATTCATCAGTTTCTTCAAATCCGGATAACAATCATTTTTTAAAATATCAAAGGCAACCATGTTCGGAGCTATGAATCTTATCTGGTACCCGCTCTTACGCGGCCATATCATCATGAAAGTTTTTGATGTACTTCCTAATACTGTTACTCCGCACGAGATGTAATTATTTTTTTTGCCTCTAATAAGCTTTATATCAACATCTTTACCAAAAGCGCGGATTTTATCACATACTCGATGTTTATCCTCATTTGACATATCACCCATATCCAAGTCATCAGCGTCGATTATCAATTCACTGCCACGCACTGTTTTCTTCTCTCTAAGACTGGTATCAATCTGACTCACCGTAGTTACAGCAGACATATCGATAATACTGTTAATTTTTTCTCCAAACTCTGATATATCGGACTCTTCGCTAACTATGAACCTAATAATGTTCAAAATTCGAGAGATATTAAGAGCTCGAATGGATAAAAAGGTATCCTTCTGACATGCTCGATAAAGAACCTGCTCCCATAATTCTTCAAACTCCCGAATCGTTGCCAGTTCCTTTACCTTTTCCTCAGGCAGTTTCTGCAGATGAAAATTAACAGCTGATTCTTCATCCCATTCCAGAAAATTGGATTCCTGAATCAGCAGATCATATATCTGAGGATATGCAATCTGAATGCAGAGAAAACCAAAATTTATAGCCTTGTCAGCCACGGACATCTCAGCAGTTCCGTCTTGAAATTCGGTTCTAATTTTCTGCATTATCTGAATAAGAGAAAGACTGTTCAATAATCTCTTGATTGAGCGAGGATTCGGACCGGTTGAATATTCAACCATCCGGCAAAGTACATCCAATGTTTTCACCTGTTCATCGTTTTCACTGTAAAGCATATGCTGCAACTCAGAGCCGTTCATATACTTGATCTGAACCAGCGAATCCTCAACAAATTTGGAAATATCATAGGATCCTATAGGCATGGAGAACGGTAACTGAATAATTTTATCGAAGAAGGAACGATACGCACGATCGTCCTCGCCACTAGCTACCGACGCAAACTTAACCTTGAGCCCTTTCACCACAACTTCATAATCGATAGCAAGTACAAATATGCAATTATTTACCTCAAAAAGATTCTTTAAAAGTTCGAGTATATGAACCGCATCCTCAGGATTTATACGATCTAAATCGTCAATAAAAAAAAGAAAACCTTTTTTGTTATCTTCTCCATTCTGATGATCAATTCTCAAGCACTCATCAATAACTTTCTGCAGGGCATCTCTGAACTGTGAGGGGCGAACCTCATTCTCGACCATGCCTTCAGTTGAAGATTCGTCTTCACTGAAGGCAGAAACAGCACTTTCCCCATCAAGACCTATCGCATTGATACCCGCCTTAAGCGCCGTTTTTGCTGCAAACACAGATGTTTTTTTGAGAAACGACCAGGCCTGCTTTTTCAGATTAACGACATACTCGTTAGCACTACTGTTGTAACGCTCTAGAATTTTGGAACACTCTGTGGTGAGTCCCTTAATTACATTGACCAGTACCTCTTCCGGAGTCTTCATCAAGGAATACTCCCACATATTTATCCAGATACCATGAAAGGGCACAGAGGAATTTATACTATCTTTATCATCACATAATTCATGACGTATTTGATTCATAAGAGAAGTTTTTCCGCTTCCCCATTCACCTTGTATTGCAATAGTCGTTGGCATATCGGAGTTCAGGATGTATTCCTTTAGAGCACGGGTGTACTGATCAATTCCAAGCAGATCGGACTGTCCACCCTTACGAGGACTATCAATTAAATTGCATGACATAACTTTTCCTTAATTCAGATTTCCAAGTAATTTTTTTATGTTCAACTTCATATTCCATCTAACATCAGGCAATCATAAATCAAAACACTCTTTGGGTTCACTGATTCTTTATCCAGATCCTACTGATAATTTTGATATTTCGCTCCATAAGAAACAGGTTATAAGTTCATTGTTACTTATGAATGCTGATCATTGTTATAGAAAATAAATGAAATTCTTTGTTGAATTCACATGAGCAATACCGTCAATATCTCACGGGAATGCAGAGTTCTGATTCAGTACTTGATCATTTCTCATAATTCATTGGCTCTGTTAGGGAATAGTATTGCTTCTAAAATCAGACTATGCATCGTTAAGTTATCAAGACTTAAAATTTTAGTTTTTTAAGTTCAAAAATATAAATACATTATGAAATGTAATGACGCTTTGCCGAATCAACATTTTTGTTGAACAGAGCCAATTTATTACTGCCAACTAATTAAAATCAGCAAGTCTGCTCTTATGATAATACCAAAGAAGATGATCAAAACCATTCCTGCTTATTTCCGGGGTACCTTCACCCGCCCTTTCTCGCACCTCGTCTACCAGTTTTCTGTATGTTTCATAGTTTTCTAAATCTCGGCGTGAGTACGGTCTGGATTTATCCTTGTTTATGCTGTAAAAATTAAAATAAAACGGTAAAACAGTTAAAAGTATATTGTCGTATATCGAGTAGTTATCCTGCTGCTCAGCACCGTCAAATATAAAGAAACATGCATAATGACAGAATTTAGAAGCAAAAGAAGTATTTACTCTTGCCTTATACTTTTCTGGTAATCCTTTAACATCAGTTGGTTCAACAATTTTAGAAAATAATTTTAAATCACCTCTCCAAAGACTTTTGAGAAATTCTTTTTTACCAAATGCTATAATACGTTTTGGGATCTGTTCCCTACCTACGCTGTCAGCATTTATATGAGTACTGTTTTCAATATCCACCGCAATTACAGCATTTTTTATCAATTCTTCATAAGTATAAGGGCATGATCTCGCCTTTTTAGAACAAGTGTGATCTCTTAAGTAATTTTTTAAGTCTACTTCTACTGAATCATCGTCTAAAAACTCACTGCTGTTGATCAAGACATAATTTCTTAGCATATTCATCCAATATGCAGTAGATCCATGATACGATCCTCGGGGACCTGCATTTATATCAGAAGATTTGATATAGTCAGAATCATTGCAAATCATAGCCTCAACAATTGCAACATTATCATGCGTCAAACGTACAAGCTTACGGCCATTATTTTTATCTGCAAATATTTTAAGCATCTTTCTATTAGCAGCTGCCAGTTCGCTTTCAATCAAGTTACTCATACATCAGTCCCTCATAAACTCGGGAATTCACTATCACCCAAACAGTTATCAAAATATGAAAATAGCAGTAAATAAAAATCATGCATGTTTTATGGTATAACCAGGCTACAGTTTTTATTATGATTTACATCTCATTTTAGTAATAATTTGTATGTAATAACTAAAAAAAATGACAAATATCAGTATTTAAGACATATATTACCCAGGTTGAAGAATATGATGTTATGTAGTAAATGCGGGGAAAAAATTTCCGACAATTCCGTGTTCTGCAGTCACATCGGAGCAAAGATCACAATCAAATCAAAAGATAGCAATAAAAGAACCATGAACACAAATTCAGCAAAATCATCCCAGACGAAATCCTCTGATAAGCAAACTCCGGCCTCAGGTTAAAAAAAATCAGTACAAACAAAAAGTCTGATAAACTGACCAAGGCAACAAGTATTCCAGAAGATGTACAAGCAAAAGTACCTAATAAACAAAAGTTTCAGCATCTGAAAAAAATCTCCAAGTTAAAGCAGACAAAAGCCGGAATCCTGTACTAAACTCGCCGAATGACATAACAAATGAACTGATACAGCACATAATCAGCAATGATTTAGATTCATTAACCATTAATTATGAGTTTACCAGGAAGCAGCATAACAACGAGAAAGGGGGATGATTATGTCAAGGCAATCCTGAAAACAACCCCTTTCCGTATAGCAAATGAGAAAAGAGGTTCTCTATAAATTTTAGTTGGATGGTTAAATCTTAGACAGCTCCTAAATTAAGAACTGAAAGGATATTTAAAGAGGTAGTTTATCCTTATAAAATATGAAATTAGAAAACAAAAAAACAAGGAAAACTACCATGCAGAATTGTATCAGAATACCCTCAGAATTTCCTGGATTTGTTCAGTCAGAACGTCAGCGAAGTTGGAATTTTTTCGAAACCAGGAGAGGGTATAACTACCTCACAATCAGCGGATCAGTGCCGCAGATGGATATGTTTCCCGGAGAGTGTCCGCACTGCCATGAGGAGATGCACAGACACGGAACAACGACGGTACGCCTGGTCCATATACCCCTGGTGAGGCAGTGGATTATTGACAGATACGATGAAGATTCCAAGGCAGTCGTGCGTGAAATGAGGCCTGTAAGACGTACGGAAATAGTTGTGGAAAGGGAGAGGTACAGGTGTCCCGTATGCGGGCACACAGAGACCGGAAAAATACCGTTTAAAGCCAGTGAACACATGATAACAAAATCTCTGCAGGATCATGTGTGTATGCTGATGAGAAGCGGGTTTAATCTGTCAGAGGCAGCCAGAATTACAGGTTTGGATCCGATGACAATAAAGGCCATCGACAGGAAAAGACTGATGGAACTGCATACGGTAGATGGTAAGGAGTTAAAGAAGCCAAAGCAGGCGACACTGCTGGGAATAGACGAGTTTAAACTGCACGACGGACACTGCTACGCAACCCACATAATGGATCTCACAACCGGTGAGGTGCTGTTCGTAAGGAAGGGTAAAGGCTCCGCTGTAGTCGAGGATTTTATCAGGCATGCAGGCGATGAGTGGATGAAGAACGTAAAGGTCGTAGCATGCGATATGAACGCAGGATTTTACAAGGCTTTCCAGAATGCATATCCACACATCGATGTAGTGTTTGACAGGTTCCACATCGTCAAGCATTTCCTCGAGGATGTGATAGGCAACGTAAGGAAGGATGAGTGCAGGAGACTGGCCGATGAGGGTCGTTTTGAGGATGCCAAAAAGCTGAAAGGAGCCAGGTTTATTCTGACTTCAAACAGAGAAACCCTGAAGCAAAAGGATGAGCGCGCCAGGAACGGAGAAGTCAGGGGAAAGAAGAGCGAACTGTTCAACCTCAAGCCTTCTCCGGTGAAGGGTGGAAACGAGAGCAGACTGGATGAAATAATTAAGGACAACCATCTGCTGATAACAGCCGAACTGATAAAAGATCTGCTGAAAAGCTGCTTCGAAAGCAAGACAACATACGAGATGAAAAACCAGGTAACCAAAGCAATAACCCTATGCAGAGATACAGAAAACGTGCATTTCTGCAGGTATGCAAACTTCCTGGAAAAACACATGCAAGGAATAATTTCTCATGCAAGATATAATATATCTTCAGGAATGGTTGAAGGCTTCAACAATAAGATCAAAACGATGAGAAGAAAGGCATATGGATTCAACGATGATGAATATTTCTTTCTAAAGATTATTGATATTTCGAAATAAGATTAATGATTATTTCCAACTTATTTTTATGGAGAGCCACAATTATATCGCATCTTCCACTTTTAGAATCATGCCCTAAGTGCCATTCTTTTTCTAATTCAATATCAGTTGCTCTATAACCCTTTTTTAACAATCTGTGAACACATTCTAAAACCACAAAATTTTCTGGTTGATTAAAATTGTTATTACGTTCCCAACCGTTAATATCATTTGGATAATCTATTTCCTCATCTGTAAGATTAACCCTTATCTTATAATTATTAATAGCATCTTCATATATTTCATGTTGAATATCATATTGATTTTCATTATTTGGTAACACATTATTTTTAGCCAAACCCATTATCACTAAAAGGTTTTTAATATAATCTTTATCTGTCATAGCATATCTCAATATTTAGAATTACGTATCACTATTTATACAATATACAAATGATACATTTGTGAACAATATACTTCAATTGAAATCTGATAATTATGTTAGATTGATTAAAGAATGATAGAAATCATGACAATGATAACTTATGTGATATTGATAAAATTTAACATCCTCTCAAATCTTGAAACATGACATCAAACATGGAGCATCAAAATTTGAGAGGACTTTTTATGTCATAGATACCGTGTTCACTTTTCGGCATCAACACTTTTCCAGAACAGAGCCTTGTTTTTTAATTGTGAAAATCTCAGAAATGTTTCACTTTTTGACATTTCAAAGGTTAAATCTACATCTGAAATGTTTAAAGGGTGCAGGAAACTGCAGCACGTTCCAGACTTCAACACGGAAAATGTTGTATCCATGGATTATATGTTTGCCGACTGTGTCAGTCTTTGCAGGATCCCCCGGTTTAATACTTCAATGACATTTAATGTTGAGGGAATGTTTCAGAACTGCTCCGCACTGAAAGAACTTCCGGAACTTGATACATCCAGAGTTAAGATTTTTACTAAAACATTTGACGGATGCACCTCGCTGGCAGAAGCAAACCTTGTAGGTATGCAGGATGCTGAAAATATACAGTTTATGTTCAGCAACTGTACATCCCTTGAACGTGCTGTTTTTTATAACATACCGAAGGTTGCGTATGCCGACGGGGTGTTTATGAACTGTGTCAGTCTCAAACAGGCAATGTTCTTTAATGTTCCTGAACTTGAGACTGCTGCAGCATTATTTAAGAACTGTTCGGCACTTACCGTATGTGAGATCTGCAATTCCCGTAAAATCAGCGTAGTTGACAGAATGTTTTCCGGCTGCAGTCTACTGGAAAAAATACCGTATTTTGATACATCAAGAGTTTTAAATCTCTGTGGAATGTTCGAAGGCTGCAGATCTTTGCGCAGACTTCCTGATTTTAATTTTAACGGGATTAAGCACATAAACGGAGCATTCAACGGTTGCGACAGCCTTGAGAGTTTTCCTGTTTTTAAAGATCAGACAGTTGTAATTACGGAAAACAGTTCTTCAACGGGGGACTATTCTGATCCGCCGTATAAACCAATTCTTGATTTGAATAAAACTTCATTCACCAAAAATCATGATGGCAAACTGTAGTATTTCTGCAGGAAATGAGGTTATCTTTTTGTAATCCCTGCAGGCGTGAAACACGCGGTTTTAACCGCAGGAGTGGCTGTTGTTTTTTCAGTGTGCAGATAAAGTGTAGACTAACACAGCAAATATGATAGTATATATTCATGAAAAATGAGTAAGGGCATACCAATACATACAATAGCATTGTTGGTTAACTGTCATTTTGTGTTTTCCGGGAAACCGCAGAAAAATATTCATCATTGCAGGTTGAATACAGGGTAAAGAGCTTACTGACATTGAATTCAGTAAACAGGGTATTTAAATTCCTGCTCTCGGATGTAATATTGATCATGTACATATTTATGTAAGTGTACGCCTGCCGTGAGTATCCCAAATATAATGAGGCAGATTAATCAAAGGTTGCTCATCATTGTTGATTGGCGTTAAGAGAAGCATTCCTTCAGTTTAGAGCAATGCCGGCTCTTAGGACTCATAAATGTTTTATAAGTACAGCGGGCGGTGTCAGTTCTGAAACGATAGAAAGTTACGTAGATACAAAAAAAGACCGATGCTATCAGTATGAATAAAGGCGTAATATTTCGAGCATATCCGAATGAATCGCCGCAGCAGTTTATCAGCAAACTCCCGGATGTTCATGCCTTGTCTGTAACAAAGGTCCGGCAATCAGAAAGTGAGTTATGCAAAAAGGGGAAGACAGGCCGTAACAGATATGAATACCGGTGTGAATATCCTGAATAAAGGTTTGTCTGAAGACTGAACTGACATACCGAGGGGTATACGGAAATATAAGCCTGCCGTGAAAAGCAGGAGTAAGCAATTATCAAGGAGATCGTGTAAGACGCAGTTCGCTGTGCATCGTTCTTTGAAGCATGAATCCTTCGGCTTCAGTCGTTAGAGTGTCAGCATAGCCTAATAATTATTTTTTTGTGTTGTTATGATATAGAGGGTGTTTGTATCCTCGTATAATTTGTATTTTTAGTTTGGTTGTTTTATGAAATACTTCATGTCGAATATTCGCTCTTGTGGAATCTTTTTGGCTCTTTCTATGAGTCTGACAGGTTGTGGAGATCCGGTTCTTGACGGATCAAGTGATGAAGCTTTAATGAAATCATATATAGAGCTGAAGAATGGACTTTCTGAAAGAAATGGAACAGCCTTTGATCTTGCATTTCATAAAGCTCGAGAAAAGATAAATGAAATTCCCGATACTGCAAGTAGGGATCAGATGCGCATCAAAATATTTTCCGGAAAAACTGTCGATCAGCTGGTTGATGATTGCAAAAAATGGGTCGAGGAAAAGGTCAATGACACATCAAAGGCGATGCAGACCTCTGCTGCTTGCTACAAAAGTTATGAAAACGGACTGGAATTCAGAAACAAACGTCTGAAGAACAGTTCCATAGATCCGGAAAACAGAGTTGAACTCTCCTTTGATTTGTTTAATGGTTCAAATTATACAATCCCGGCTCTTCAGTTTGATCTTGATATTGAAATTTTTGGAGCTCCTGATTATGAGAGAAAATATGACGGAGCTAATTTTGTTCGGTGTTTTACTCCTGTTTCAGTTCCAAGCGGTGGTATAGGCAAATTTACATGCAATATCAGATATAACATGGGGCAGATAAAATTTGACGGTCCTGTTGAGGATATGCAGGTATTCAACATGAAACTTGTAAATAATGATTCAGATCTCCAGGATGGAAAGGAAGATAAGGATTCATTTGCATCTTGCCGAAAGGAAATGGAGCAGTACCGGGCTGAACTTAAAACCTATACAAGTTATATGGAGCAACTGATGTTGTTTCAGCCGAAGGGGAAATGATATTCAGTTTCATTTTGCTGTAGGAGCTCAGTAATACAGCTGAAACTGCAGTTTCTTTCAGCAAGTAATCCTGATTGAATGTAAAGACGCCGGTGCCGGCGTATTGTTTACTGAAAAATAACAGAACCGGTAAAGTTTAGAAGAATTTTACCGGTTCTTGTGTTTCTGGCATGTACCATTTTCTAAATGCTGAAAGTCCCGAACTCTGATCTGGCTGCAAAGTTGGTGTAATCATCACTAAGAATATAACGACGATCAGAGTTTATTCTTTCGTGTTTTTCTCTTTAATTTTGCAATCTCTGAGCTGTAATTTAACCGGTGTAGAACGATCGAAAAAGTTTACCACCAAAACGATCGGAAGTTGACCACTCCGGTTTTAACTTAACTTTCATTCTTTGCCAATAAATTTGCCTTCTTGGCAGTGAGCAATCTGTAACTGTCGCCATTGATTGTAAGCACACTGCAATGATGAAGCAGTCTGTCTGTAATGGTTGAATCTGATGATACTATTCGGATTGAGTTTAAGGGTTATGATTGAATAACTTAACAGAATGTCTATGACAGGAGAGAACCTCCAGCGTCAAACTGGAGAGTGAAGGGTGGATTTGGCTCTCTGTGTTGGAATCCTGACATACTGCAGGGCAGGGGCTACTTGTTGGGAACATCCGAATACTGATCTGTTTGTTCGGGTATGCGGTAGGCGGCTTTATCCGCCTACACGATTTTTCTAAAACATTTTGTGAATCCGCGTCAGTTTGATTAGGATTTGCCTATCTTTCATAGTAGGCAGGCATTGATGACAGCTTCAGACAACCTCTGAACATATCCTGGGATTTTTTCAGACTTGCGGTGTTAAAGTGGGGTACGGTTGCAAGGTTGGAGCATCCTTCAAACATCTGCTGCATGTTGGTTACGTTGCGGGTGTCAAAAAAAGGAACTGAAGTCAGGTGAAAGCATCCGTTAAACATTGATTCCATTGATGTTACATTTATGGTGTCGTAGAGAGGTACAAAGGATAGATTACGGCAGTTCTCAAACATGGAACTCATGGTTTCAACGGAAGATGTATCAAAAAGCGGAGCAGTTGTCAGTTCCATGCAACCGAAGAACATTCCGTTCATATTTGTCACGTTTTCTGTGTTCAGCTCTCCCAGGGTTTTCAGATTGCGGCAGCCTCTGAACATTTCCTGCATATTGGTGACGTTTTCAGTATCTAAGTCGCCTACCTCCTCTAAAGCTATGCAGCCGTGGAACATATTCTGTGCAGTGGTCACACTGTTCATCTGCAGGTTTTTTATCTGCTTGATTGCGGCACAGCCGTTAAACATACCCTGCATATTTTTGACCTGCGAGCTGTCCTGCAGGGCAAATGAAGTTAGACTGTAGCATCCGGCAAACATCTCCTGCATTACAGCAGCCTTAGGAGTGTTCATTTTTGGAACTTCCGTCAGAACCTGGCAACCATGAAACATTGACTGCATGTTAATAGCTGATGTACCGTCAAGTTTTGGTGCTCTTTTTAGTGAAGAACAGTCCTTAAACATATTTCTGAAGTCGGTGATCTTGTCTGTATTGAATGAAGGCAGATCTTCAAGTGCTGTGCATTGCTGGAACATACCGAAAAGCTTTGTAACAGTAGGGCCCAGTACTATTCTGAAATTTACGTGGTGAAATCCAAGACCGAAGAACGGACTGTTCGACTGGGTTTGATTATCCACGAACTGAGTCGGTTCCAAATCATAATTCAGAAACAGAGTGTCCAGATCATTGTTCACAAGCCTTGCTGTAACTTCGGACGTTACTTCATGCGCTGCGTTCAGGATAATGCTGCGACTTGTGGGCTCGATTTGTGCTGTCATAAGATTCCTTAATCAAGAGAGTTTTTTAGATTCCCTAATTCTACCTTTATTCTTTTTTGAAATCATATAGGCAGTACGTTTTTTTGAAATTAATTGCATTTTTGAAAAATAGTTTGATTTGTGTGATTTAAATCAAATTTATTTTGAACGTTTTTGCTGGTCGATTTTAATTTCTGATTTCCTTGGATTCTGTCGAAGTTTCCGCAGTTATGCTTTCAGTCTAATTTTCAAAAAAAAATCTCGATGTTTTCTGTTTTGATTAGTTTTTATCATGTAAACTTGATCAGTCTTGATAGTGTCTTTGAATAAAATTTTTTGATTTTTTTTGATTGGAATTTTTGTCGGGAGTGCGGTTGTGGCGGATATGGATAAGTCAGGCAATGATGCTGATTCTCTGGATCAGAAGAACAATGTTGAAGTTCCTCTGACAGAGGAGGAACTGCATGAGATAAAAGTAAAGGAAGCAGAGAGACAGATCGAGATGGATCGTTATCTTATGATTGATGATGATGCGAGAAAATCCGGAATTGCAAAGTCAGTCATTCTCATAACGGTTACTGCTGTTGTTGTTTTTATTTCTTTGTTTTTTTCTGTTTCGTCAAGTCTGGATGACGGAAATGTTTCCGAAATGACAGAAAAAAACAGGAAACTTTATCTGAATTATTTTGAAAAGAAGTATGCTCTTAAAAGAAATGGTGAAACTTCCTCCTCATCGAGCAATTCAGTAATAGATTTCAAGTTTGTCGATGACAGATTTCTTGTTTCATTTTCAATCAGAAACGCTGATTCTGTTTTTAAGGGTGAAATGACACCTCTTGATGTAAAGAATTTAGGCAAGGATTTTCTTGCCCAGTCTCTGTGCAGTGACGGACTTGAAAAAATTCACAGAAACTTGGGCATAAATGAGGTTGACTATCTTTTTTATCAGGAAAATATTCTTCGTTACACAGTGAAAATATCAGAGCAGAACTGCAATGCTTTGAAGTCGCTTTCATAAATAGGGATTCTATTCTTTACTGCTCCTGGGTGATGATGTGTTGGATGCGAACACAATTGGCGTCATGCATAAAAGCAGTGCTGTTTATGTAAGTGTTTCTTTACGGTAGCGGCGGCGGAGTGGACACGCCTGCAGGAATGGAATTGCCTGATATTTAGGTGGAAACAGAGTGTCAGATTTCTCAAATAGTGCCGCACGGCTAGAAGTACGTTGCTTTTTGTTGTGACGGACAGTTCACGAATGTGTTTTTTGAACTTTCTTTCAGGGGGTAGAAATGGATGTGAGTCTTCAAGTACAGCAGAGTGAGGATATAGCAAACTTTGCCAGCAGAATTACCCAGAAGTACCGTAACTGCATGGTTGTAGATTTGGTGAATGGCTCCTGCTACTGCTGCGGTCTTAGAGCTATGGAGGATACATCACTGGAAGATCCTTCTGAAAAGGAGACGTATGCCGACTGGCTGCAGATCTTTGTCGAAACAGAAATTGAACTGCCCGAGCAGTCAAGAATGAAGTGGATGCTCAGTCCTGAAAATATCAAGCAGTCACTGAACGATCATCATTTTTCAATTTCTGTTTCATACCGCAACAGAAAACTTCCAAGCAGCGAGTGCTGGCAGAAACTTCAGGTAGTGCTGCTTGAAAGTGACAACCTGGGCATTCCTCAAAGGGTAATGATTGTTCAGGAGAAGATCAACGGTTCTGTTCTGATGCGTGAGCAGAGATATTTTAGAAGCAGCTTATTTGGAGTCATGCAGTTTGCTGTAAATACGGACGGTCTTAACCGCTGGAAAAGATTTTCCTATCTGAATGTCAACGACGAAGCTCTTAGAATTTTCGGCTACACTCACGATGAATTTTATGAGGGCATGAGAACTCAGCAGATTGATCTCATAGCACCTTATGATATTGCTAATTTTATAGATCTCGTTTCGCGTCTCAACGAGATTGGAGAACGTTCAGATGTTCATCTTCATGTCATAAACAGATCCGGCTATGTTGTTACCATAGGTGGCGAAGCGGAATTATGTATAAGTGACGACGGCAGAAAATTCATTCAGATTATATTTATTGATGAAAGTAAGACTGAGAGCAGCAGAGAGGCTCTTTCGGATCTGAAAAAGGAACTTAAGGATTTTACCGAGGCTATTCCCTGTGCTGTGCACCGCAGTCTGATGGCCGGCAAAAGTATTACTGAATATGTCAATCGTGAGTTCACTGTTTTGACAGGGTATGATGCGACAGATCTTAAGATTAACTTTGACGGTGTTTTTCAGAGTATTCTAGCCACACCCGAGGATGTGAAAATATTCAATACCGGGTTCAGCCGGGCTCTGACTACGGGAAAGAGAGTTGCTGTTGATTTTTCTGTCAAGCGAAATGACGGAACAGTTGTTGCTGTGAGAGACTGGCTCTATGTTACCCATGATAAACAGGATCGTCTGTGGCTGTATGGATCAATGATAGAAAACACGGATGAAAAAAATACGGAGAAGAAAGTTGAGAATCTTCAGGAAATTGTGCAGTATTACACGGAAGGTTTTGATTTTATCCAGAAACTTTCTGAATTTGCTGTTGATGCAAACGGCAAGAAGCAGCAGCCGAAGTTTAGTGAGATCGTTGATTTGATCGCTAAGGAGACGGATTCAACTGTAATCGAATATTCTATTTCTGAAGATGGTAAAACGGCAAATCCGGAATATTCTTATTTTTCTGAAAAGGATAATTGCGAGACTCCTATTATCCTAAGCTGCAGCGATGTGCAGAAATGTCTTGATTCTATGAAGAATCATAACTGTTTAATAATTCCCAACAAGATTATTATGAAATCATTTTTAAGTAATGAACTGCTGGAAAAGAATGTTTTTAAGAATGTTGAAACAGTGCTGTTCCTTCCTTTTGAATACGACGGGGTAATGCTCAAAAAATTTCTGCTCATCCGCAATCCTAAATCATGGCTCATTCATCATAAAATTCCTCAATGTCTGTCTGAGAATTTATCTGTACTTCAAAAAATCTTCAGATAGCCGATAATACATGGCAGTATGAGCATGGTGTATTTCAAATCCTGCTGATGTGCAGGATTGTATCTTTCCGCCGGCTGTTTCGTTTCTTACAATAGAGTTTTTTTGTTTTCTGTAAGGGAAAAAGCCTCAATTTGTCTGTTTTTTTATGGAATTTTAAGAAAAGGTAAATACAATAGATGAGGATGCGGCAGACTTTCGTTTCTACAGTACAAACCGTAAAAGCCTGCAGAGCTATGTTTTGTCATCTATAAAGCAACGGAAGTTTGTTCTGTATTTATCTTGCAGTTTGATTGGATGAAAATGAATAAGAAAAATAACGGATCTGGAAAATTTGGTTTTGTTGACTTGCTTAAGTTGTTCTGTTATTCGTTTGTATGTGCAGTGCTGGGTTTTGTTATTGTGTGGACGTTTTTTAAAATTGTTGACGGACGTCCGGAAAATGTTTGTTCAGAACTTGGAAAAAGTTTCAAAATGAACGATACATTTGACTTTTCGAGCTGCCGCCTTGAAAATGATGACTCAATTTATCTCGTGCTTGATGTGAAGAAAGGTATGGAAAACTATTTTGATGATGCCGATCCTGATGTTACAGAGGATGAACTTTCGTCAACGCAGCTTGACTACTACTGTGCAGAGTTTTTTGATCATGTGCGGATAAATAGTCTTGATTTGAATATACGGGTAGGTAAGAAGTCCAGACAGAAGATTCATGTCACCCGCAATGTCTGTATGTAGTGTTTTTTTTGGTTATGAATAAAATTTATTTAAATTTCTTTGTACTGATTGCAGTTGTACTTCTTGTTCTGTGTATTGTAAAGGTATGGAATAATCATACTCTTCGGGAAACCGAAGATGTGAAAAGTACGGTATCCAAAGACGGTGCTGTGAGGGTGGCTGATGCATGCGGTGTTATAAGAGAGGCCTTTCTTGGAAGTTCGAACAGTTTGTGGAATTTCCAAAATTGTAAGGCTGTCAGTGCAGATCATATGGAAGTTAACGTATGGAGTCCGGCAGAACTTAATGCAGATTCTAAGGTTTCTGTGTATGGACCGGATCAACTTCCTCCTGCTACTTCAGCTACTATGTGTGATGTTTTTTTCCGTCCCTTTGATTTTATTCAAAAGGTTGATTTTATCGTTACAGGTTCGGACAAAGTAACACCGGTTAACCTTTTTAAACTTGACAGAAGTGTGTGCGGTGCAGGTCTTAAGTCTGAGGTTTTAAAGGACTGAGTATTCTGTCATCTTTCTTTTAGATGCTTTTTTCAGGTACGTGCCGCCTGAAGGCTTGGCTGCTGCTAAAGCTGTTTATGCTTTGATTGTTCTTTTATGCAGATTTGAGTTTGTTGGATCTCAGACTGGTGTAGGTCAGAGATGAATTAACTCAGTTAAAGGAAATGCGGATTTATGAGATTATTGGTAGAATCAATGAATATGGAGTATTGAAAAATCGTTTTCTTTTTTGCGTTTAAATGGTGTATTTTTAGCAGATAAGAAAAAAAGTTGCATTGTGTTGGTAACGGTGCGTATTCTTAACAGTTTAGTACTGTTATCGCGTTGGTTGAGTATCCGGTTAACGTTCTGTATATGGCTGCAGAATGCAGGTCACAGCCTAACTGTCAGCCTCTGTGCATGAGTAAGGGCATAGGGAAATGGGAGGTATAAGAATGAATAATAGATTTGGTGGTTTTTCTCTCATAGAACTTGTTATTGTTATTGTAGTTCTTGGCATTTTGGCTGTCTCTGCCGTGCCTAAATTTGTGGGAATGCAGTCCGATGCAAGAGTTGCTACGCTTAACAGCATGAAGGGTAGCCTTAAATCTGCAAACAATATGGTATACGCCAAAGCATTGTTCAATGGAGCAAATACTAATTATTCAGAAAAAGAGCTTGGAACTGACTGGTCGGAGGAATGCAAAGAAAACAATTGTGTCGAAGTAAATGGCGTGTGGGTATATTTCAAGTATGCCTATCTTGATCGAAACTCCATTGCTTTTGTTTTGGATGGTGATATATCCGGTAAAACGACCGCGAAGGACAAAAACGGCAGAACTATTCCTAATCGTTGCACGCGTGAAGGCTGTCTTAATAAAACGTGCAATAGCTATAATGCCAGCGCAGTTTGCACAGGACATGATTTCTGTCAGTGCCGGAGTGAGAAGAAAGACGAGCCTTGTAAAAAAGTGAAGGTAGTTGTGAATGGACAAGAAAAAAATCTAGAAATCTGCACAGATTCGCAGTTCCTGATCCCGCGGGGTATGCCGTATAAAAATTCTAAATGCTATCTTAAATATACCAGTGCGGAGATAACTACGGGTAAGGTGCCGCTTTATAAGATAGAGACAAGCGGATGCTGATGATTTCATAAAGTTCAAATAAGACGGATTAGAGTTTTGTGTGCCGATGAGATGACTGAATTTTTCATCGGCATTTTTTTTGTATGGGACAGATGGATATAGAGCCTTTCTGAATAGAAATTTTTCGTCTGAACCCTTGTTTTCTTCGTATTTGCTGATACTTAAAGTGATTTGCAATCAATGCAGGAGGTAAACCTGCGGTTTCAACTGTTCTGCTTTTAGTGTTTTCAGATAAAGTATGGACGAACACCTGCAAATTTGATAACATAAATCCTCGTCAGCAGTCTGAACTGACTAATACCGCAGGGCATACGGAAATATAAGCCTGCTCTGAAGAGATGGAGTAAGCAATTCTTCCGAGACCGTGTAAGACGCAGTTTGCTGCGCAGTGGTCTGTGAAGCAGGAATCCCGCGGCTTTGGTCGTGCGGAGTGCCGATTTATATTTGATTTTTCGGAGACGTATCGAAGCGGTCATAACGGGGCTGACTCGAAATCAGTTTGACCTCCGGGTCACGTGGGTTCGAATCCCACCGTCTCCGCCACTTTTCCCTTCCTCCTTTTTCCTTATTCAGATGACTTTTCTTGTTCAAGAAATCTGCGATCTTCATTGTTTAGGTATGCAGCCGCGGACACCTTACTTTTATAGATACCGCGGGCGAGAAAAATTCCGTGATGAAAGAGAAAAAATACTCTTTTCTCGGTGGAGTTGATTCAATAGCTTTACAACAGTCTCTTAGAGGCATAGAGAACGTTTTGTTCGATTCTTTGAGAAACTTTCAAAATATTCCGTACTCAGGAGTAGACAACCATGCCGCCTGAGTTACAGAACAGCAAATCAGAAAATTCAATACGCACAGATTGGACTCAAGAAACCGGGTTTGTGAAAATAAAACTGTCAGAGAAAGTCGGAGATATCAATAACGTTACAGTATGAAGAGCTATACCAGACAGGTATTTTGTTGTACTGAATGAAAAGGCGGGTGTAAGAAGTTTCTCCTGGAGATCGTAGATGTATTTCTCAATGAGTTGTCTGTGAAGCCGGAATCATGCGACTTTAGTCGTGTGGAGGTCAATGTGATCGCTTTCACTTTTTTTTAAATTTGATGGATTTACTTTGAATTTTATCTGGCTGTGCCGTAAAACCGCGTCCTTTAGGGCGTGGATATGAGGCATAAAATTAGGTATAATCTTTCTTGCTAACAGAGACAGACTTCGGCTTTCTCAATGACGGCAAATCAGGCTAGGGCATAGCCGTAGAGCTTGTGAAGTGAACCGTATTGTCGGTCAGCAGCAAGAACCCACCGAGAGTATCCTGCAGCTTTCTGCTGGAGCTGGTAGGAGTCCTCTGCATTTAGGCGGAGGAGGATGTCAATGTGAGATCGCGCCCTTTGTGTGATAATATCTGGTATCGGCATGATGTTTGTTTACTGCTAAAGAGTGCGGGTTTGTCCGTTTGGGGTATTTCTGTATAAGTTATGGAGAGAAAATTATGGGCTTGATTAAGGCGGCTTTGGGTGCAACCTTAGGAACCATGGCAGATCAGTGGAAGGAATTTTTTACCTGTGATGCACTGGATAATGATACTTTGATGGCAAGGGGAAGAAAACAGACCTCGTCGCGTTCATCTAACACTAACGGTCATGATAATGTTATTTCCAATGGATCCGGTATTGCGGTAGCCGACGGACAGTGTGTTCTGATTATAGATCAGGGTGAGGTTCGTGATGTTGTTACCGAACCAGGACTGTTTACCTATGACAAGGGATCTTCGCCTTCTATGTTTGCAGAAAGTCTTGGTCAGGGTGTCAAGGATCTCATAAAGACTTCTTGGGAACGATTCAAATATGGTGGTGATACTGGCAGAGACCAGAGAGTCTACTATATCAATATGAAGGAAATTCTTGATAATAAATTCGGTACAGCGAATCCGATTCCTTTCCATATTGTTGATCAGAGAATCGGTATGGATATGGATTTTTCTGTTCGCTGCAACGGTATGTATACCTTCAGAATTACGGATCCGGTTACTTTCTATACAAAGATTTGCGGCAATGTGCAGGGCGACTATGAAAAGGAAACCCTGATCAGCACCATGCGTCAAGAGTTTGTAAGTGCTTTGAACGGCGGTTTCGGAAAGTTATCCAATCTGAATATCAGACCTTATGCCCTTCCACAGCACGTTGATGAACTTACTGAAAGCATGAACGAGGTTCTGTCCAAGAAGTGGGGAGAGGCTCGAGGAATAAGTGTTGCTTCCATTGCAATCAACAGCGTTACGCTTCCTGAAGAAGAATCTCAGATGCTTAAGGAAGTTCAGAGAGCTGCTGCTCTTAGCAATCCGATGCTGGCCGGCGGCTTTATGGCTGGTCAGACTGGTGCAGCAATGCAGGCTGCGGCAAGCAATCCTAATGGAGCAATGGGCGGCTTTGTTGGAATGGGTATGGCTAACGCTATGGGCGGCGCTCAGATCGGTAACCTCTTTGCCGCTGGTCAGCAGCAACAGCAGGCTGCAGGATTCGGAGCTGCTCCTCAGGCAGCTGCAGGCTGGACCTGTGCATGCGGATCTGTGAATCAGGGCAAGTTCTGTGCAAATTGCGGCAAACCACAGCCGGCTCCTGCAGGTGCCTGGACCTGTGAATGCGGTACACAGAATTCAGGAAAATTCTGTTCCAACTGCGGCAAGCCTCAGCCGGTAGCAGGCTGGACATGTGCCTGCGGTACCGTTAATCAGGGTAATTTCTGCAATAACTGCGGTAAACCACGTTCATGATTGTTTTGTGCTGAACAATTAAATGTTATTGATTAGAGATCCTTTCTTGGCTGCTGCTTTGAAGGGATCTTGTTGATATGGGGTATTGTTTTTGCCTGTTTATTGGATGCCGGAAGATTTTTCGGTGAGGCTCTCTGATACAGATATAAGCTTATAATTTCAGTCGCCCGCTTCGTTTGTCATACAAGAGTGAAGTATCCATAAATTGATCTACAAGTCTTTTAAAAGGAATATAAGTAAAATGAGTGAGACCGATCGTTACAAGTGTCCGTCCTGTGGCGGAACAATGGAATTTAACGCCAAATCGCAGAATCTTAAGTGTCCTTTCTGTGATACAGAAATGGCACTTGACGAATATCAGAATATGGCAGATCAGAAGGCCGCAAATAATGTTGATATAAAGGCCGGTGCTCAAAGACTTGAGGATCCTGAGGCTGAGGCTGGAGCCGCTGCCAAGTACGTTTGTAATTCCTGCGGCGGTGAAATTACTCCGAGTTTTACATCTGCATCAACAAAATGTCCGTTCTGTGATGCACCGATAGTGCTAACAGATAAAATTAAGGATCAGATGGTTCCGGATCTTATGATACCGTTTAAACTTGATAAGAAGGATGTCAAAAATACTTATGTTAATTTTGTTAACAAGTGTCATTTTGTTCCTTCAGATTTTAAGTCATCTGCTCATGTCGATTCGATTAAACCTACATACGTCCCGTTCTGGCTCTACAGTTGTAAGACTGATGCCGAACTTACGATATCCGGTGAAATTGTAACCCGCAGCCGTGCAGGCAACGTTGAAAAAATAAAGCATGATGTTTATGAACTCTATCGTCATGTTCAGATGGACTTTGAAAATGTTCCTGCTGACGGTTCCAAGGATATGGATGACGCGCTTATGGATTCTCTTGAGCCGTTTAATCTCGATGAAGCACAGAATTATAATTCAGCCTATCTTTCCGGTTACGGTGCTTTGCTTTATGATGTGGGAGCGGAGGATAATACTGGCCGCGTCAGAAAACGTATGGAAAATTCTGTAGTTGATACAGTGTTCAGTACTTTAAGAGATTATGAGCATAAAGAAGTTAAGCAGGCTCGGTATACCTACTCTAATAATGTGATCAAGTACGCGTTGTTCCCAGTCTGGATACAGGAAACATCCTGGAATAACAAATCTTATGTTTTTGCCATGAACGGTCAGACTGGTAAGTTTGTAGGAAGCGTGCCGGTTGATTACACCAAGGTAGGTATCAGCTGGGGTCTCTTTACTATTCTTTTAACAGCAATAGGCGGCGGAGTATATCACTTTATTCTTAATGAAGCTCAGACCAGTGCATTAAGTGACTTTTCTATAGCTTTTATAGCCTGTGCTGTGATTTGCGGTATTGTACATGCCATAATTGTATCGGGAAACAATAATGTAGCAGAGCAGACGATAGCTCAAGGTTATGCCGGCGAACTTGAACCTCAGGAGAGCAGTGATGCATTTGTGAGGACGTTTACAGAAACCAGAACCACAAAGTAGTTTTTTCTGTTTATGTCCTGAAAGCGCCATCGAATTTTCATGGCGCTTTAAATTTTGCAGAAAGGTTTTCACATATCAGTGTTTCGTGGTCGAAGTTCTTCGATACTTTTGAATACAAAGCGCACCGGTACGGAAAAATATAATCAAAGTGCGGAGATAAGGATCCGCATGTTAAGAATCAGCCGTGCAGCTATCTGTGAAGCTGTAATTCCGCGACTTTAGTCGTGTGGAGTGTCAATGCCGGATCTGATAAGATATTAAGAGCGTAGGTTCAAATTTCAAAAATTGTACTGCGCAGTCTCGCGTGTTTAATTTTACAGGGTTTGCTAAATGATTACACAAAAGGAAATGACTTCATATTACGAAGATATAGCCCCTAAACTTACCAGCTTTTTGCTGGCGAACGGGTGCGGATATGATCAGGCTTCGGATATTGTGCAGGAAACCTTTGTAAGACTGTGGAAAATGCGGGATCAGCTGACTGAAGAGGACAGTGTTTCCGGACTTGTTTTTCGTATAGCAAAGAATCTTCGTATTGATGCATTTCGTAAGAATAAACGAGAAGTATTGGTTGATGAGTATGAAGATTCAACTGTTCCGACTGTTGAGGATAATCTTGATTCTGATCAGGATGAGCAGTATATAAGAAACTGTATAGTAAAGGCCCTGGGTGAACTTCCAGAGGATCTTAGGGTTTGTTATACCATGTTCAATCTCGGTCAGATGTCCATTAAGGATATAAGTGCTTCTCTTAATATTTCTGAGTCGCTAGTTAAAGTCAGAATTCACAGGGCAAAGGAAAAACTGAAAGTTTCTCTTGCCTACCTTAAGGAAAACTTATAATTTTATTTTTTTTGTAACCTGTTCCTGTTTTTCACGTTATCCTAGTAAAGAACGTGAGGTTGATTACTATGAAAAAGAATGATATTGAATTAGATGAAATTGATTTACTGGTCAGAAAAGCCTTTTGTAATGTTAAAGCTCCGCCTTGCCCTGATTTTTCATCTATAAAGGATGAAGCTGCAGAAACCAAGAAGGGATTCTGGTCTGATGTCTGGAATAAGCTGGTTAAGACCAGGGATGAGATCGGCAATGGTATTCGTGAACTTTCCGATGATGCTCTTGACGGTGTCTGCGCTGCAGGTGAGAAGAAGTCTGTTGAGACAGATCATTTTAAGAACGACAAGGACCTGTCCGGCAAGTGAGTGCGAGTACAGTGTGAAAGATTAGTGGTGCTGAATTCTTTGAATTCATTGTTGAAAAAATATTGTGTACAGCCTAGTGCAGATTGAAGTTGTCAGATTTCTGTCTGCATTTTTTTTGCATTACTCAAGCATATTTTTAAGTTCGACCGTGATCCTTTCGTTACCTTTTCCGTCAATCAGTTTCTGCCCGTTTCTTCTGATTTCATCGCCATGCTGCTGTGCGTAGGCTACTGCTTCTTCAAGCAGTTTTTTATTATTCAGATTGTCATGGCTGAGAAGTCTGCCAATGTTGTATTTCTGTGACAGCTCAATCATGGATTTCTGATTATCAGCTATTAATACATTAACCGACGGGATCCCGATGCAGAGCCTTTCATTGCCCATCACACCGCATGCACCGATGGCAAAATCATGTTCATTCATAAGTTTTGGGATTTCTGTGCTGTGGCGTAGGAGACTGTGTCTGATTTCCGAATTATCTAGAAAAAATTTGATTTTATCGTAATCTGGATTGGCGGCACCGGTTATAACAGTATAGTGCATTTTTTTGAGATATTCGGATTGGGCTATGGTTTTAACTGTCTTCAGAGTCGCATGAACAGGATCGGCTCCTCCGAAACAGATCAGCCCGGTTGCAAAACAGTCTCTGATATGATTCTTTCTGTAATTCAGAAATCTTTTGTCCGTCATGTTGTACTGCTGACCAACCAGAAGTTTGCAGGTCTCAGGTACCAGGTTTTTGTAATCTTCGGGTCTGGATGTTATGTTCCCGTCTATCAGAATGTGGCAGTTATGAACTCTGTTATGTAAATCATCAATCACTGCAAGTTTTCTGCATGCAGGAATACACAGGGTTTCAAAATCTCTGTCAAGTTCATAGCAGTCGACGACTACCAGATCCGGCTTTAATTCTGAAACTGATTGTACAGCTTCATTCCAGTCTGCTATTTCTATCCTGCTGAAATCAGATATTGTATTTCCAAGTATTTCTGAGAGAGCAGGAGTTACAAAAGTAATATCATCGTGTTTGAAAAGAGCGGCAAGTCTGCTGCATCTCATCAGGTGACCAGAACCGATATGACTGTCAGCTCTGAGAATAAAAAATATCTTAGACATGATTTAAAACTTTGTACATAACCTCAGCTGTTTCCCAGTCCTCAACTGTATCGATATCTATTACGCATTTGCGTGATAGTACATAGGCCAGAGTTTTTTGTCCGTCCGAGTCCTGTTTTCCTGTTATTACAGATTCATGATTATCCCAGTAGAACTGCCCTGCGTCGTGAAAGGCTTCAGGCAGATCCTGACTGCGTTTTGGCATGTTTTCCGGCCAGATCGGTGTCGGATGCTGATCTTTTATGTAGCAGCTTCTCCATATCGGGAAAGGATAACTGCACATTGTGTATGCATGCTCCATTCCGCTTGATTTCATTTGTTCAAAGCATGATTTGATATCTTCCGATTTGATTAGCGGTACAGTTGCGTAGATAGTGCATACGTAGTCACTTTTTATTCCGATACTGTTAAGAAAGATTGTTTCGCTACTGATTACCTGGAATGTTCCCGTAAAGTCGTCAGCCAGCTCCTTCGGGCGCAGTCTGTATATTTCCGCTCCGAACGACTTGGCTGTATCTGCTATTTTCTGATCATCTGTTGATACTATGATATGTTCAAAAATACCAGATTCCTTTGCTGCTTCTATGGCATAACTAATCATAGGCTTGCCGAGAAACAATTTTATATTTTTGTGAGGAATTCTTTTTGAGCCTCCGCGGGCAGGTATAATAGCTATATTGCTCATGTTCAGTTAATTTCAAAAATTTATGAGATCTGATGATTATGTATCATGATGCCCTATTCCTGCATCGTGATCATTATATTAAAGTCTATGCCGCAGAAAAGTATCTTCTGTATAAAAACGTGAAGGAAGTTTGATGTCCTGCTTAAGCACGTGACTTTTACAACCGATGCTCTGCTGCAAAATAATTGATTCCCCCGTTTTTGATTTGTTTCGGATCCTGTGTGCGCCGCAGGGGATATAAGGCATAATTTTCCTTTAACAGAGATAGACTTCGGTTTTCTCAGTTACGGCAAATAGCCGCGGAACGTGTGAAGTGAACCGTATTGTCGGTCAGCAGAGAAAGCCGCCGAAGCTTGCTGCGGGAACTGGCAGGAATCCCAAGCCTATAGGCAGAGGAGTATGTAAAGATCTGTTTCATGTGGTGCATAGAGTGTGAAGATAACTCCCTCCGGAAAAGAGACTTTCAGGAGTCATGAAGCGCTCCGGCGGTGAACATTTCGACTGTTCTGCTGCGGCGGATACTGCTGCAGAAACAGTATTGACATGAACTCTGATTTTTAAAAAGCTGATGACTGGAAGCGTTTACAGTTTTTTCTGTCATTTCGACGGTCTTTTTGACCTTTTCTCTACCGCTCTGTTTCCTGCGGATTCATCTGATGCTATGTTTATGATTTCACGGCATTTAGGAAAACCTGAACATCCCCAGAATTCATTGCCTGTTTTTGACGATTTTCTTCGAACCATAGCTCTTTGGCATTTAGGGCACTTGGGTACATCACTGGACAGGTTTTCAGAAGCGCTGCGTACCGGTTTGCTCATATTGCATGATACCGGCTGCACTGAAGTCGGCTCCGGAATTTTTGAATAACCGTTCAGTTTAAAAACACCATCCTGAACATATTTCTGTATGATGCTTCTTATCCATTTTTCAATGTTGAGTATGAATTCATTGAGATCTGACTGGCTGTGTGCAATTTTATCCAGTTCCTGCTCCCATGCCGCCGTAAGACCGGCTGATTTTATACCTCCGGGCAGAGACGGTATCACTGTTTTGGCCTTGTCGGTTGAAAGAATGTTTTTTCCTTTTCTCGTGAGATATTTATGATTAATTGCTGATTCAAGGATTGCGGCCCGTGTTGCCGGTGTACCTATTCCCGCGGTTTCCTTCAGTATTTTTTTGAATTTTTCTTCGGTGACGTATTTTGCTATGTGCTCCATAGCCGCCAGCAGAGTTGCTTCTGTGAAATGAGCTGGGGGAGAAGTCATTTTATTGCTGATTTCAGGATTTGCTGCCTGTGCTTTTTCACCTTCCTTTACTGGTGGCAGACTCTGCTGAAGTTCGTCCTTTTGATCACTGCCGCCTTTGTCTCCGTCGTCTTTAAGCAGGTTAAAAGCAATGAGTAGTTTTTTGTATCCTATGTCTATTGCAGTTCTTCCGCCTGCTGTAAATTTCTCGCCGCAGACAGACAGTTCTATAACGGTTTTATCATAGACAGCATCGTCAAGAAACTGAATCACATAAAAGCAGACAACTGCTCTGTAGATGTTCTGCTCCTCCCTGGACAGATTTGCCAGACTGACGGCTTTGGTGGTTGGTATTATGGCGTGGTGGGCTTCAACCTTTGCCGTACAGAAGCATCTTGGTTTCCGGTTTCTGACGGATAGTCCCTCAAGAAACGGCTGCATTGAAGGATCTGATGAACTGACGGCATTTAAAACTGCAGGGACGTCAGCCAGCTGGCTTTCCGGAAGATAACGGGAATCGGTGCGCGGGTAGGTAGTAGCTTGTGAACTTCGTAAAGACTTTGTGCTATGCTGAGAGTCTTCTGAGCTGTATATCCCCAGTGCTTTGATGCATACTGCTGCAGAGATGTCAGATCAAACGGCAGTGGCGGAGCTTCTTTTTGTCTTTTGGTTTCTGCCTTTGTGACTGTACCCGTTTGATTATTGATTCTGTCAGCTGTTTCTAAAGTTTTTTCATAATTTAGGCATCTTCCTGATTCATCTGCATATTCGTCTGGAGTCTGCCATTTGGCTTTAAAGTTTCCTTTTTCTGTACAGGCTGTTATCCATAATTCGTAGTACGGAACAGGCACAAAGTTTTCGATTTCTAGATCCCTGTTAACAACAAGTGTTACTGTCGGGGTTATGACTCTTCCTATCTGAATCGGCTCGCTGAACCCCATCTGGCGTCCCAGGATAGAGAACAGTCTGCTAAGATTCATGCCGACCAGCCAGTCTGCTCTGGATCGGCCGAGTGCGGATTGATAGAGCGGCTCTGTTTCGCTGCCGTTTTTTATAGAACCGAGCGCCCGTCTTATGCTTACATCATCCAGTGCGGTAAGGCATACTCTTTTTATCTGTCCTGTATATCTGAATCTTTCAAGAAGAGATCTTGCAATAGCTTCACCTTCACGGTCGTAGTCAGTTGCTATATATACTGCGGAGGCTTTTTTAACCAGATCTCTGATTATCTTATATTGATCTGACGCGGTTTTCTTAACGTTATAGGCGAATTTGTCCGGTACTATAGGCAAATCGTCAAGATTCCATTTTTTGTACCGCGGATCATATTCGGAAGGCTCCTTTAGCTCCAATAAATGGCCTACGCACCATGTTACTGTATTTTCACCGCCGGACATGCAGCCGTTTCCTTTAGACGTACAGCCAATAATTCTTGCCAGATCTCTTCCCTGACTGGGTTTTTCGCAGATATAAAGATTCATAAGTTTCCTCTTTATCTAATTTTATCAGCATCCGTTTTATTTTTTCTCGCAAAATTATTACCTTTGGTTCCTATTTTTGCGTATGTGATGAATTTGGAGCTAAAACAAGAGTTTCTTCAAGGTATGCATCCGCATTACGTTTTTTTTGAATCAGGATTGAGCCCTTTGCTGATAATTTGATGTTCCGATGATCCGCATGACTGCTTAAGTTTTATAATGTAAGGAGTTTTGATCGCCAGCCGGCGTAAAGTTATAAATTCCCAGGTTTCTGTTTCGCTGTTTAATTGTTTCAGGTTCAGTTCAGTCCGATGAAAAGAAATCAACAAGTTTTGATTATATGTCTTTTAGCTTTTCTTTGTCTGTGCGATATTTGCGCAGCCGAGACAAAAGATGAGCTGAATGAAAAAAAATGCATAGAAAACGCTACTGCCATAGTTGCAGAAAATAGATCGGATGTAGACAGAACAGGAACCTTTTCCACTTGTTTGAAGGCTGCCAGGAGCGATAATCCTCTTGTGTGGTATTTTATTGGATATATGCAGCTAAATTCAATCGGCGCCAAAGCCAATCTTGAGGAAGGAATCGGTTGGCTGAAAAAAGCCGGGGAAAGCGGTCTTGCTTCAGCACAGTCGGAGCTTGCGGAATATTATCTGACCGGCGGCGGTGTTAAGCAGAAAATAGACATGAAAAATGCTATCTACTGGCTGTCTAAACTGGCCACGAATAAAAACTCGCGCGGAAGTGTTGATGCCGCATTCAGACTTTGTTCCATATATCTTTTTGGAACGAATATAGAACCGGATTATGAACGTGCATTCACCTGGTGCAGAATTTCCGGTATTGAGCATCATAATTTTGAAGGATTGACAAATCTTGCGTTGCTTTACATCAATGGATGGGGAGTTCAGAAGAATGTTCCTCTTGCCATGGATTACTACAAGACAGCGGCAAGAAACAATGTGATTGGAGCCCAGCTTTCCTTGGGGAGAGCTTATTCAACCGGACTTGACGTTCCTATTGATTACAATCTTGCATTCGAGTGGATTAGCAAGGCAGCCCAGCAGCAAAGCCCAATCGGCATGTACTATCTGGCACAAATGTATGAATACGGACAGGGTACCGATCAGAATGAAGATAAAGCAAGAGAGTACTATACAAAAGCAGCAAAACTGGGCGAACCCAGAGCCCAGTATGCCCTCGGCCGCATATTTCAGTACTCGGTTAACAGCAATATAGATTACGCTGCCAAGTGGTATCACAAGGCTGCGGCACAAGGGAACACTGATGCAATGATAGCTATCGGTGATCTTTACAGTAAACAGAATCCCGGAGAAATGATGCGGTGGTATCTGACGGCAGCAAATCACGGAAACTCAGATGGTAAACTGAGGTGTATCCCCTTTCTTATAAGCGGGGCAAGGTATGTAAAGCCGAATCCTGTTCTGGCGTTAAGTTTTGCAGAGCAGCTTGCGAGGGAGGGAAACAGCAGCGGAATGTACTGGCTTGGAATGATCTATCTTAAAGGGTACGCCGGGGAAAAGGATCTCAAAGCCGCGTATGAAGCGCTATCAGCGAGTGCCGGTGAGGGAAATGCGGATGCCTCATTTGAACTGGGCAAGGCTTTAATCAGGGGAGAGTTCGGTTTTGCCGATGAACTTAACGGTGTCGGATATCTGCAGGCTGCAGCAGAGAATGGCTGTGTTAATGATGCCTGCATGGAACTGATCAGATACTATATAGGAAAGGAAGATTTTGAATCAGCGTATTTATGGCTTGATAATGCAAAAGACAGTGTGTCTCTGGAAAATGATGAGTACAGCCGTCTGCTGCAGTTTACGGTTAAAAAACTTGCAGAACAGAAAAAATAACGTTCACCATGGTGAGGAACTGTATTGAGAGAATGGGTCTTATGAAAATTGCCGGTTAAGCAATTAATGTATCTGCCGATAAGAAAGTATGATGGGAGTTTCATGTGACAATAACCGCGGTAGTTGAAGCTGGAATCCAATCAAACTTTAGATTGAGGGAGTGTCGACTGACGCTGTTTTTGTTAAAATTACTGCATCACGCATAAATGAGATTGGTGGATGTTTTGACATGATAGGATGTAATTGGTCAGTGAAGTCTAAAGGATTTACCTTGGTTGAACTGGTGGTTACTATTGTTATCCTGGGGGTTCTTGCTGTTTCAGCAGCTCCTAAGTTTCTTGATTTGAAGACTGATGCCGTTATTGTATCCTTGAAAACTCTTCAGGGCGGTTTTAAATCCACCAACAACATGGTGTATGCGAAGGCAATATTCAAGGGCATAAATACGAAGTACACTGAGCATGGTAATGGCGGCTCATGGCAGGAGGACTGTTCGGTGAACAACTGCGTTGAAGTCGGCGGTGTGTGGCTCTATTTCAAACTCGCTTATCTTGATCGTAACTGTGTTGCATTTGCTGTTGATGCTGATATACGGGGCAAGGAGACTAAGTCGATAAAGAACAAAGCAACACAGCAGATGATTATTGTTCCTAACAGAACTATTAAAGGAGGTTCCAACACGGAATGCACCAACAGTGATGTCAGGGGAAAGATCTGTGAGGGTCATGATTTCTGCCAGTGCAGAGATAAAAAAAATATAAGCGGTAATCAGTGGGATGGGGAACGGTTTATACCGAGGGGCTATGGATATAACGGCAATTGCTATCTGAAGTATACTTCCGCAGAGGCTTATACCGGGGGAACCCCTATATACGAACTTGTTACCGACGGCTGCTGACAGTTCGGGTTATTCCGGTCTGATTTTTTGAGTCTGCCGGTTGTGGTGATTTGTTTTTTAATTTTGTCCAATGTGAAAGCTGCATTGGATTTTTTTTGTTGATGGTTAATGCTATGTCTAAATGTCTTTCTCTGCTGCTGAGGTTTGCCGCTGTGTCGTTTGCATTGATTTCAGGCGGTAATGCAATAAGTCTGGATAATAATCATGATAGCAGTGTCAAAATACCTGAAAATTCTCATCTGGTAAATTTTCTGATAACACGCCAGGGGATGGCTATGGAGCCGTACTATATGGTTACCACCACTGATAAGGGAATCTTTTTTAAAATATCAGACAGGGATCCGAGGTTTCTGGATGATTTTGTAATAAGGGAAATACCTGAAATTCCAAGAGAGTCAGTCCCTAATGCCTACGGTGATCGTGTCCTTGATTGTGAAAAGGCAAGTCTGGTAAAAATTGAGGATCTGAAAGTTCTTGAAAAACTGGAACAGATAATCGAAGAAAACGGTGCAGTAAAATGGAACGGCTTCAGCAAACGCCTGGCAATGAGGGGAGTGAGCGATGCCGGTACCAGCTATCGGCTTTTTATGGAATTTTCTGACGGAAGTACAGTTAAGGTTGACGGTTATAATTCCCAGCCTGCAGGTTTTGAAAATATGCTGAAGCAGGTGGCTGATCTGTTCAGTGAGCACAAGGACTACAGCCGTTATGAAATGGTGAATTTCAATGATGCGGAGTGTCTGTTTCTAAATTTCTCCGTTACAGGTGATTTCTTAGGAAAAACATCGTTCAGACTTGAACTGATTTCCGGAAATTTTCCCCGCTGGCTTGTGGAAATTAAAGATCCTGAAGGAAAATATTTTGAAAAGAACTCAGAATTTGTAAATTTCAAAAGAGATATTTCCCCGGCAGCTTTGCCGTTTAAACGTTTTCTCGACATTATGTCCCGTTATCATGCCGAACGCTGGAACGGATATTCGGTAAATGACAGTAAAAACAGTAATTCCGGATATATTTCAATTCACATTTATTTTAGTGACAGAAGAGAGTATTCAGTTAAAGGGAGTATTCCGCCTGATGGTTTTGATGAGTTTTTGGAGAGTTTTGTCAGTGAAATGAAGGCATTCCATGATGAAATCGCGGCGGAAGATGTGAAAGAGAGTTCATCAGGTGTTTCCAAGTGAGTATGGACAAAAGTGTCAGAAAGAGTTCCGGATCCACGGGAATCAGTCTGTCGTAAAAATTCTATCAGTCACAATTTTAGCACCTTCGCTCATTCATGATTGGTTATCACACCTGTCCCTGCCTGCCGGCGGATGACTTTCAACAAAATGTGAAAATACATTGACAATGCGGCAGGCAGTGAGTAGATTTTATTTTCGTGTGTATTTGAAGACACAGCGAAAAATCATTCGTGTCTCCTTTTTTATTATTTTTATTGAAGGTCCTTCAGGGACTCTCTTGTTTTTTGGTTGTTGAAAGTTCTGCTATGATTATTCACTGGAATCCGGATCCTGTTGCTTTAAGTATCGATTTTCTTAATGTTCATATTCACTGGTACGGAATATGTTTTGCTACAGGTTTTTTTCTTGCCTATCTTATAAGTCGAGTTCTTTGCAGAAAAAAAGGTTATCCGGTTGATAAGCTCGATACCCTGCTTCTTGTAATGTTTACAGGTACGGTTCTCGGCGCCCGCATTTGTCATGTTGTATTCTACCAGCCCCAGTATTTTTTAGAGCACCCTGTTGAAATCCTTTATATCTGGCAGGGCGGACTGGCCAGTCACGGCGGAGTTGTAGGAGCGGCGCTGGCATTTGCATGGTTCTGTTATAAAAACAGGGAATTCAGTCCTTTGTGGATGCTTGATCACATGTCTATTGCTTTCGGTGTAGGGGCCGCGTGTATCAGACTTGGCAATTTTATGAATTCAGAAATTGTCGGAATTCCTACCGACGGAACTTATGGCATTGTTTTTGACAGACTGGGCAGTCAGCCGCTTCATCCGGTCATGCTGTATGAATCCTTTTCTTATCTCATGTGCAGTCTGCTTGCACTGATCCTGTACAGATTCAGATTCGGTAACAGGCCGGGGTTTATTTTCGGAACATATATTGCGATGGCATTTACATTAAGAATGCTGCTCGAGGTCGTAAAATCCGGCCAGGCTGAGTATGAAGTTGAGCTTAATAATTATCTGTCCCAGTACGTATCTCTTCCGTTTACGGTTTCTGTAGGGATGCTTTTGAGTATTCCGTTTATCATGATCGGAATCGGATTTATTGTTTATGGTATCAGACATTATGATCCCGACAGCGAGGTCCCTGTTTCTCAGGATGTAAAACAATCCTGACTTTATTCATTAAATCTGTCTGCTTAAATTATGCCGGTGCTGCGGTAGAAATGTTTTGCCGTCTTGAAAATTGTCCAGATTGTGCCGATAATTGTAGTTTGATCCGTGTTTTTAAATCGTTCGATCCAGGGTTTATTTTTTTATGAATAATTCAAGTTCATCGTCATCAAAACTCTTCACCGTGCTTCACTGGAGGAAATTTTTTTCCTCTGATGAAATGCTGATAGCACACCGCTGTTCAGTTGATGATCTGACGGTTGAATATGATGATGAACATTTGAAGATTGTTGCATCAATGCAGGGTAAAGTCTCATCCGAGGGAGTCGAATACAGTACTTCGATAGAGAGATTTCCTAACATGCAGAATATGGATTTCAGTTCATCGAATTTTAAATGTTCCTGTAACCATTCAGAATCATCAAAAAAATTCTGCCCCCATGTGGCAGCCCTTCTCCTTAAGTATGAAAGAGTCAACGGTGTAATTACAATCCGGGAGAATGAAGAGCAGTACAGCGAAAGACTCAAGCAGCAGCAGATTCAGAGAGTTCTCGATAAAATTAACAAGGAAAGAGGTGTAACGTTTGATATCCACTGTATTGCGGAATTTAATATTTTTTCCTCTCATACGTATCCGGACGGAGATGATGTTATCAATTTTCCCCGTCTGATTAAAAAATTTGTCAGCCTTCCAACTACAGAGAACAGGGTCAGAGAGATTCTGAATTACGGAGCAATGGAGCTAGAGAATACAGAGTACATGGTTGATGACAGCAACAGAGTCTGTATTGCATCTGATGTTACCTTTTATGATTTGTTTGAAAAAAAGCATTCATTCAGGATTCTGCTTAATTCAGATTCTGTTGTTTGGGAAAATGAAAATTGTAAGGACCTGGATCCCCAGGTTGCTGTTCCGGTGGAGGTTCCATACCCGAATTTCAGGTGGGTGGATAAGACGTTTGTGAATGAATATCAAATTGCCGCCATTGAACTTCTGTGGCGGTGGTACAGTTCAAACTCCTATTCTGAGATCAAGGCATCTCTTCTCGGTGTCAGGTTTGTCGATAAAATGCAGAGTGCCATTGAAAAGGAAAGATATGACTGGTATGTAAAAAACAGTGAACTGAACTTTCTTTTCAATGACGCACAGGATAATAAGAAAACGAAAGTTTCACTTTTGCCGAAAATTATTCTGAACTGTACTTCCGAAAATGAAAAAATCTCGCTGTTCCTGTCCTTTAATATTCTGACCGACGCAGGTAAAAAAATACCTCTTTATGATCCTATTCAGTTTGTAACTAAATTCGAAAATGAAGGCTGTATGTATTTTCCCAGAAATCAGGTAGTGGACTTTTCCAGGTCTGTTCCTGATGAGAGGACAATGCGCTATATGACACTTATCGGAAGAGTCGGAAACGGTGCTATGGAGTTTATGAAGTATTTAACAGACTTCCATAAGCAGATTTTTACAATTTCCTCTTCCGGAAGAAATTATGAGGATTTTGCAGGATTTTTCGAGCGCATTCTCCTTAATGGCAACAATCTTGATTATTTTTACGATACTGCCGTTAATTCAAACGTTGAATTCAGTACAGATTCCGAGAACTTTGCCAGGGATAAGACCGGAAGTTTCAGAGTCGGCGGTTCGGAGGAACTGGTTCTTGAATTTTCATTGAACAGACAGACGAAAAGAAACGGAAGAAAAACTCTGATGTATGTAGAGTTTTCCGGTTATATGCCTGTCATTTTAAAGGGAGAAGGGGCAAACCGCTATCTTTTAACCAGAAATTCACTGGTTAGAAAAAATGCCGATGAGATAGCAACGCTTGAAAAACTTGTCAATGCGATACCAGCAGTCGGAGATTTTTCTCTGACTTTTTCTGAAACCGGCTCCTATGAATTTTTCTACCATATCTATCCGGCTATTATTGCTGATCCTCTTTTTCATATTTCAACCGACATCAGTTCCGATGATATTGAGAAAATAGCCGGAGTCAACGGACTGTTCACCTTTTTCCTTGATGTTCTTGAGAGAACCCGCAAATCTTTAACCATCAGTCTTAAATGCGAGATAACATACGGTTCATTAAAATATTATCTTGGAGATGAGACAAGAGATGATATATATACAGGCAACAGGACATATGAAAACAGGGTAATCAGGGTTATTGAGGAACAGTGCGGCGGTGTAAAGACAGACGGAGCTATGTGGAAATGGGATTTGGATCCGTCCAAGGATCTTGAGGATTTTCTAACTGTAAAGCTGGAATGTTTTCATGTGTTCGGTCAGGTTAACGGTTCAGCAGAATTCAACCGTCTAAGAACACGCAGGAGGGTTTCTCTGGATTTTGATATAGTAAAATCTCAGAATCTCCTTGATCTAAGGCTTACCTCAAGCAATGTGGATGTCAATGAACTCAATGATATATTTCAAAGCTACAGAGAGAACAAGAAGTGGTACCGTCTTTCAAGCGGTGAGTATGTATCACTGTTTGATGATCCCGGTTTAAATCAGGCCTTTTCCCTTCTTGAGAAACTAGACATTCTTCCGGCTGATGCAATCTTTAACGGAGCAAAGATCCCTGTATTCAGATCCCTGTATCTTGACCGGCTCATAAATGCCCGTGATGAAATCGTTTTTTCTAAGGACAGGGATTTTGATGCCCTGATATCCCGCTTTGCTGATGTAAGAAACGCCGATTACCCGGTGCCGGCAGGTCTTGACGGAATTATGCGTGAATATCAGACATACGGTTTCAAATGGCTTAAGACAATGCTTCATTCCGGTTTCGGTGCCGTTCTCGCCGATGACATGGGACTTGGAAAAACTCTTCAGATGATAAGTCTTATCTGGTCGGAAATCGAAGATCGCAAGAAGAGTGAGGCTGATGGACAGAATAATTTTCTCGCTCTGGTTGTATCCCCCTCATCTCTTGTTTATCAGTGGATACAGGAATTCAACCGTTTCGCACCTGATGTAAGGGTTTTTCCGATGGTGGGAAATGTAGCCTCCAGACAGCGGCTCAGAGACAAAAGTTCGGACACTGATGTATTTGTCATTTCCTATGAACTTCTTGTCAAGGATGTTCCGTTTCTTCGCGAGATGAACTTTAGTCTTGTAGTGCTTGATGAAGCACAGAAGATAAAAAATTACAAATCTCTGACTGCGAAATCCGTAAAGCTTCTCAATTCAGACTACAGGGTTGCAATGACCGGTACACCGATAGAGAACAGACTTGCCGAACTGTGGAGTATTTTTGATTTTATCATGCCGTCATATCTCTATTCCGTGGAGGATTTTACTCATGATTTTGAATATCCTATAGCCATGCTTGAGGATAAGAATGTTGCCGACAATTTAAAAAATATGGTTTCACCGTTTATACTCCGCAGAAGAAAGGCGGATGTTCTCAAGGAACTTCCGGAAAAAATTGAAGACGTGGTTTATGCAGAAATAGACGGTGAACAGCAGAAACTGTATGATGCCCAGGTTCTGAATCTCAAAAGGATTCTGAATTCATCCTCCCAGAAAAATTTTGATACCTTTGTTGTACTTTCCGAACTTTTGAGAATGAGACAGCTTTGCTGTCATCCTTCTCTTGTATATCCTGGATATTCCAAAAACAGTGCAAAGACTGACATATGCATTGAACTTGTTGAATCAGCCATGGAGGCGGGGCACCGTATGCTGATTTTTTCACAGTTCACTTCCATGCTGTCCATTATAGAGAAGGAGCTTAATGACAGGCATATATCCTACTACATCATTACCGGGAGCACCCCTAAGGAAAAGAGAATACAGCTTGTAGAGCAGTTTAACGGTGACTCCACCCCCGTTTTTCTGATTTCTCTGAAGGCCGGAGGAACCGGTCTTAACCTGACCGGAGCCGATACCGTCATTCATTATGATCCGTGGTGGAATCTTGCTGCACAGAATCAGGCAACAGACCGGGCATACCGCATGGGTCAAAAAAGAAATGTTACCGTGTACCGTCTTATTCTGAAGGGAACGATTGAAGAAAAAATAATGAAACTGCAGGAAGGCAAGAAGGATCTGGCTGATTCAATTCTTGAAGGAGAGCAGAAGTCTTTGATGAATATGTCCCGTGAGGAGCTTCTTTCAATTCTGTCATAAATGAAAAAGCCGGCATAAAACCGGCATTTTCAATAATCCTGTTCTGCAGATTAACTGCTTTCTGTCATATCACTTTCCACAGCCGGAGCAAGGAGTTTGTTTACCTTCTTTTCGATGTTGCTTATATCTATTTCGCTAAGACCCAGCTTGTATTTGTCAATGCTGTCGGTGAAACCAGGAACGCCAAGTCTAGCGGCGAAATACGCGTAGAGATATGACTGCTGATGATCCACCGCTATTCCGTCTCCCAGATAGTACATTTCAGCAAGTCTTGCCTGGGCAAGAGGAAATGCGTGATCAGCTGACTCTCTGTACCACTTGAAAGCTTCGGCCTTGTTGCCGCTGCTGTACATGAATGAGCCCAGTTTGTATTTTGCAAAGGATGAACCAAGATTTGCCGCCTGGACATACTTTTCGTACGCCTTGTCGCGGTTAACCTCTGTTCCAAGACCCATTTCGTACATGAACCCGAGCTTTTTGAGAGCCTCCACATTATTGCTGAGTATAGGATTTTCAAGCCACTCAAGAGCCTTGGCGTAGTTTCTTGGAACACCGAAACCGTCAAAGTATGCGCATCCGAGCTCCATTACAGCCGCATCAATTCCGGCATTTGCTGCGATGGTTATATTCTTTATGTATTCGTCAAGATTTCTGCCTGGAAATCTGTTCTGAATATAGGCCTGGGCAAGATTGTAGTTCGCATCGGTCATGCCGTGCTGCGCTGCCTTTTTGAACCATTTTATCGCCTGATAGTAGTTTGCTGCACTGGCGTTTTCCGTGTAGTATATCAGTCCCAGCGCACACTCGGCCTGCGGATTGCCGGCCTTGGCGGCTATGAGATAGTAGTGATAGGCCTTTTTCTGATCCTCCTTTATTCTGTCTCCCGTGGCGTACATGTCGCCAAGCTCAAAGGCAGCTTCAGGATAGTTGTGGTTTGCAGCCTTTGTTATCCACATCAGAGCCTCTGTCGGATCTCTGTTGGTGCCGAAACCGCCCTCAAACATTTTTCCTATCTGGTATTCGGCCTCCGGTATTCCGGCTGACGCCGCCTTGAACATCCAGTTGAAAGATTCGGCAGGGTTGACCATGCAGCCTTTTCCCGTCTTGTACATATCCCCCAGCATGGTCCAGATTCTCGGATCCTCGTTCTCCATGGTGAATTTAAGACATCTTTCGAAAGCTTTTTTATAGTTTCCGTTCTTGTACAACTGTTCACAATCGGAATATGTAATGGTACTTTCGTCTCTCAGACCAATAGATCGTGCAAAGTTGTCAAAAAAACCCATGATAGCCTCCACCTCCATCTGATTTATGATAATCTGCAGAAAAAGCAGGGAAACACTCCCTCACTCTGTTATATTCATTATGAATCAATAGCAAAGAAAAGAATGTTTTTAAGATCATATTCTGATATCTATTTCAATTTTTTGATATTATCTCTCTGGAAACGGTTATCACCGCGGTTCCGTCACGGATCATCAATGGACAAAGAATGTGATCGGGTGGTGTGTGTTTTTTTTATTTTTTAGGAGATTTTAATCCATTATGAAGGGATTTCTTGCTGTTTTTTTGGCAATTATCGTGCTTGCCGGGGGATTCTTGTTCACTTCCTACAATACTCTGATAACCCTGAAGCATTCCGTGCAGGAAAAGGAGGCTGCCATTGATTCCCAGCTCAAGCGCCGGACAGATCTTATTCCTAATCTTGTCGTAACCGTCAAGGGATTTGCAAAGCATGAAAATGAAGTATTCAAATCTGTAACCGATGCAAGGGAGAGAATGATGTCTGCAGGGACCATGTCGGAAAAATCGGTGGCGTCGGCTGAACTGTCAGGCTCTCTTTCAAGGCTTCTGGCCGTTGCGGAAAATTATCCGGAACTGAAATCTGACAAGGTATATGTCGGCCTTATGGACGAGCTTGCCGGTACCGAAAACCGTATAGCATATGCGCGTGACAAGTACAATGCAAGTGTACGGGAACTCAATCAGACAATTGAGAAAATACCATATGTGATGTTTGCCGCTTCAATGAATATTCATCCTGCTGAATATTTTCATGTCGAAGAGAAGGAGAAGAACAGCGTAAAAATAGATCTGGATCTTGACAAGTAGACAGATAAATTTTCAGCCGCAGTTTTGAAACAGACGCCGCTGCTGATGTTTGGTTCCCCCAGTGATTCAATCATCATGAGTGAGGGGCGTCTGTATCCGGCTGAACATCTTTGATGCGAAGGAACAAAATCATGGAAAATGTGCTAGAATTGTGAACTGCTACGTAATTCAATGTACCCTGGATACACATGGAAAAAGTCATCTATAAAGTCATAGGAGCCGTTGCCGTACTGGCAATACTGGGTGTTCTGCTGTACGTATTCATTATTTACATTCTGCCGGTGCTTATTGTCGGCGGAATTCTTTTTTACGTCCTCAGAAAACTGTACAGATATCTGGGAAGGATCAGGCGTTCGACGGATGACTATCTCTCCCTTACTTTTATACCTCTCGGTTATATCACGGCAAAATCATCTTCAGCCAGTGATCTTCAGTATATGTATGTTGACAGCGTGCTTCACGATTTTGATATCAGACCTGACCGCTATCAGAAGGCCCGCGAGTTTATTCTGCAGGGAAGCAGAACGTCAGCTGCAGAGGTAAGGGGAATAATTTCGAAATACCGCCAGTATTGGGAGAATCCTTCAGCAAGAAGAAGGATATTTCTATCTCAGATATCCGTTCTGTTTTATGACAACCTTCTTACGAGAGATGAAATCAGTCTTTTTTTTGAAGTTGCCGACTGGTATGACTATACCAGGGCTGAAGCCCAGGATATCCTCGACAGGATCATAAGTCTAAAGCATTTCACCTATGATCCGGATAGTGACAGTTATTCTCCTTACGGACGGAGAAGCGGCGGGGAATATGAGCAGCAGAACGGGTACAGCGGATACAGCGGGTACGGCGGCACATACAGCAGTCAGAAGGAACTGGAGGATGCGTACAGCGTACTCGGCATTGATTCTTCAACATCCGATAATGATGCCCGCCGTGCCTACAAGAAGCTTATGTCAAGGTATCACCCGGACAAGGCTATAGCGCAGGGGCTGGGTGAAGACGGGGTTAAAAAGTACACGGAACTCAGTCAGAAGATCGGAAAGGCTTGGGAAACAGTACGCAAATATCGTAATCTGAAGTAGTCTCCGGCGCAGGTCTGAATTTAAATTTTCAGTGACGGTTTCACAGGTTTTAGTTGGAAGACGGTGCATACGAGCGGCGGCGGATCAGATTAAAGAGACAGTTTTAACCTGTATGCCTGCGGAAAACTCGGGGCGCCGTTGCACCGGTCCGCAGGTGAATAGAAGCTCAGTTCATGCTGATCTGCACTGTCATATCCGGATCAGAAAATAATTTCAGTTTGAAATCTGTCTGATCGCGCATTTGCGCAGGTGTTTTAAAAATCCCGTACAGACTTGGATCACGCAGTCTGTTTTTTAACTTGGCATCATAGTTGCAGAACAAGTCTCAGAAAGTTGATTCTGAGGTGCTTAAAATGATAACTAGTTTACAGGGCGGAAATTCTATCTTAAGAGAGCTTCAGGCATTGCAGGCCGAGGCTGCGGGTTTGAAAGAGCAGAGTCATAATGTGAATGCTGTACATCACGGTGATTTCGGATCCATGCTGACGGATGCTCTGAATAATGTCAATAATACGATTGTTGATGCGGATAATCTGAGAACCAGATTTGATACTGGGGATGATTCCGTAAGCCTATCCGATGTTATGATAGCTTCCCAGAAGGCTTCCATGGCGTTTGAGGCTACAGTGCAGATCAGAAATAAATGCGTTGAGGCATATAAATCGATAATGCAGATGCAGGTGTAAATTTTAATACAGGGTTGTTTTTATGGCAGAGAATCATGATCTGGTTGCAGCCGATGATTTGGCCGCCAGTGATAGTGTCGAAAGTTTGACGTCCAAACCGTCCATAAGCAAGGATGTGTTCCGTCAAATAATCATCGTTTTATCTCTCGCTATCAGTCTTGTTGTAATCGTCTATGTGTTTTTTCTCAGCAAGGCTCCTGAAATGAGACCTCTTGGACAGTACAGTCCTTCAGATCTTGTCAAGGTTCTTGATGTTCTTGATTCAAACAAGATTGAATACACGGTGGACAATACCAGAAACGGCGGAACTATATACGTTCCCATTGATTCATATCAGGATATCCTTCTGACCCTTAACCGCGAGGGAGTCGATACATCCGGCAGTACCAAAAACGGAAATGAACTCATTCTCAAAGATTCAGGTTTCGGTGTAAGTCAGCGCCTTGAGACTGAGAGACTCAAGCTTAGCCGCGAGCAGCAGCTAGCCTCTCTTATAGAGGAAAATCAGAAAATTTCCAAGGCAACCGTGCTTCTTGCAATACCCAAAGACAATGTGTTCGCCAGGGATAAGAGATCACCTTCTGCTACAGTCATGCTCAATGTAAAGGGAGGAGCGACTCTTACACAGGAGAATGTTGATTCTGTTGTAAATATAGTGGCCTCCGCGGTTCATGATCTTTCTCCTTCCCGGGTTACTGTAACTGATCAGTTTGGCAGGCTCCTGAATTCTGGTTCACAGGATATTTCCGCCATGGCGTCAAGGAAGGAGTTTGAGCTTCAGCAGAGAAAGGAGCAGGAGTACAAGCAGAAAATAGATTCCATTCTCATTCCTGTTCTCGGTATAGGAAAATATACGGCGGAGGTGGACGTTGTCCTGGATCTGACAAAAGAGGAGCATACTGCAAAAACCTATAATCCCGATGCCGCGACTGTGCGTTCGGAGGTTACAAGGGAGGATCTCAACAGCACCGGAGCTCCGGGCGGTGTTCCCGGCTCTTTAAGCAATCAGCCTCCTGCCTCTTCCCAGATACCCGAGGATATCAAGGCGGTTAATAATACCGGCGGTGCCGGCTCTTCCGGTGTATCAGGACATATGAGCCGCGAAGCGACGAGAAATTATGAGATTGACACCGTAATCAGCCACAAGTCTAAAAATTACGGAGGAGTAGCAAAACTTTCCGTATCTGTAGGCATAGACTATGTTGCCAAGGATGGGGGAGAGAAGGTTCCTCTCAGTGACACAGAACTCCATAAAATACGCAAACTTCTGGAAGGCGGACTCGGTATTGATGTTACAAGAGGAGACAACATCGAGGTAGTAAGTGTTCCGTTCAATGAGGTTGTGATCCCGCAGGCCGAGGATACGGTCAAGGTATATGAGCAGGACTGGTTCTGGCGCATTCTCAAGATTGTTGCATCCGTGATTCTGGCTGTAGTCATTATAATGATGGTTATAAGACCTATGGTGATGAAACTTCTGAGCAGCCAGGACAAGAGTGCAGAGGATTCGGCTGTGGATCTGGATGATTCGCTTGCACTTGAGGGAGATGACGATCTTCATCTTATTGCCCAGTCTGTCGAGCATGGAGATTCTATTTACGATGTCAAAAACGGTCAGGTTGTGCTGCCGGATATTCACAAGGATGAGGATGTTCTCAGGGCTGTGCGCGCCCTGGTGGCAAATGAACCAAATCTTACAGCAAAGGTTGTCAAGGATTGGCTTGAATCGGAGGTTAAGTAATGGCTGATACAGAACTTACGGAAGAGCAGAAAAGACTTCTTGAGTCCATGACCGGTTATGAAAAGGCTGCCGTTCTTATGCTCAGCCTCAATGAAGAGGATGCCGCCAAGGTATTCCGCCATCTTGAGCCGAAGGAGGTTCAGAAGCTTGGCATGACAATGGCCCAGATATCCGATTTTTCGCATGAAAGGGTCAATGCCGTACACCGCTGTTTTATCAATGATATTCAGAAACATTCAAGCATCGGTCTGGATGCCTCGGGCTTCATCAAGGATGTTCTGGTTCAGGCGCTCGGAGAGGATAAGGCGAGCAACCTGGTTGAGCAGATTATCATGGGATCCGGAGCTCACGGTCTTGATTCTCTCAAGTGGATGGATGCGCGTCAGGTTGCAAGTATTATTCAGAATGAGCATCCGCAGATTCAGACCATAGTGCTGTCATATCTTGAACCTGAACAGTCTGCCGAGATACTCAGTCAGTTTCCTGAGCCTGTAAGACTGGATCTTATAATGAGAATTGCAGATCTTGAGGAGGTTCAGCCGGCGGCGCTGCAGGAATTAAATGAAATTATGGAAAAACAGTTTGCCGGTTCCGCCGGAGCCCAGGCTGCAAAAATGGGCGGTCTGAAGGCTGCCGCTTCCATAATGAACTATCTGGATACGAATATTGAAGGTCCTCTTATGGATGCCATCCGTGATACTGACGAGGAAATATCACAGCAGATTCAGGATCTTATGTTTGTATTTGAAAATCTTATTGATGTTGATGATCGCGGTGTGCAGACTCTGCTTCGCGACGTTAACCCTGAGCTGCTTCGCAAGGCGCTTAAAGGCTGTGAGGATGCTCTCAAGGAGAAATTCTTCAAGAATATGTCCAAGCGTTCCGCCGAGATGCTCAAGGATGATTTGCAGGCCATGGGACCTATCCGTATCAGCGATGTGGAGGCCGCACAGAAGGAAATTCTGACTATTGCCAGAAGACTTGCCGATACCGGTGAGATTATGCTGTCAGCAGGCAATGATAATTATGTGTAGCAGGAAATCAGATCTGATCAGATTTAAAAGAACCGATAAATATTCGTTGCAGGCAGTATCTTAAACTAAAATCCGGATAGTAGATGAACATAGGCGAGAGATCTAGTAAAACAAAGGAGCAGGAGGCGGCCAGAAAGCGTGCTCTGGATTCAGTCTCAACAATGGACAGCCGTTTTGAAGAGCATCAGAAACGCGGCAATGCAAGAATGGCTAATTTAAGTGATCTCAGTTCTTTCAGTCCTAAAAATGAAGACGAATCGTCCAAAAAAGTTCTAAATCCTGTTATAAGAAACCCATCCGTTGAAATCGATGATTCCTGGGATGTTGACGCTGCCTACCGGGAGACAAATGCTCTGGGAATTCCGAAAAAAATGCCTCCTTCTGCCGCACTCAAGCGCGAGTGGCCTCCGAGAGATGAAGCTGCGGAAGCTTCCTCTTTAGGTGCTTCTGAAGAAAATCAGCTTGCCTCCGCCTCGGATTATTCCTCCTCTGATGTACCAACCAATGCACTCGGACTTCCGGTTGACTGGGCTGAAAAGAGATCCGGCATTCCTCAGGATCAGGCGGAAACACTTCGTTTTCACAGCCGTCCCTTATCCGAGGATGTTCCCACAAATGCTCTTGGAATTCCGGTAGACTGGTTTGAAAGACGGCTTGCCGAGGAGGAGGCGAAGAAAAGGGAGAATGAGGAAGCACCGCATATAACCCAGGAGGAAATTGAACAGATAAAGAAAAATGCTCATGATGAGGGGTATAAGGCCGGATATGACGAAGGAAGCCAAAAAGGCTATGACGACGGAATGAAAACCGGTATAGCCCAGGGGCAGAGTCAGGGCTACAAGGAGGGTTACGCTGACGGTCAGGAAAAAATAGAGGCCGAAATGGCGGACAGCGTTGCATTTTTCAGTCAGTCCGCAGAAAAACTGGCAAAACCGCTTGATCTTCTTGATGAGAAGATAGCTTCATCTCTGGTTGAGCTGAGTATAAGACTTACCCGTCAGCTTATTCCCGAACTTGCTAAAAACTCCACGCAGTTTGTGACTAATGCTGTAAGACAGGCTGTGGAGCAGCTTCCTGTTTTCAGCGAGGGTGTGGAGATTACTCTGAGTGAGCATGATGCCGATATTGTCAGAAAGCATTTTTCTGAAGAATTCAGGACCGAAAAGGGATGGAGGATAGTGGTGAACAAGGAGCAGAGTGACGGTGATATTCATGTTACATCCAGAGATTCAACTATTTCCATGACTATGCAGGGGCAGATAGACAGTCTTATAAGGGAATTTATAAGAGCCAATTTTACCTGATCAGTGAGGAATGTTCGTGTTTCCTGTTGCATTTTAAAATTTACAGATGTGCTGTTTCGATACTGATTATGTTTTTCGTATGCAAACTTTTTAGGTAAAGCCGGATAATTATTTTTGCCGATGTGTTAAAATCATGCGGAATGGTGTGCAGGCGGTTCAGATGCCGGTCTGTCATTGTATGTTTTTTAGTCGTGTGAAACTACGGGCGGCTTTTTGTAATATTGAAGGTAGCATAAATATGGTTGATTTAGAAAAAAATCAGAATTCAGAGAATCCTGTTCAGATGAGCAATAATTCAGTGCAGCAGAATCCTGCGGGAATGCAGCCAAACTACGGAGGCAATGTTCAGCAACCTCTGCTTCTTTCACCGGAGGGCAGCAGTCTCAAGACATGGATGATCGTTGGTCTTGTGCTGGCGGTTTTGAACTCATTCGCGAATTTTATTCCTGCGGTAGGACTGTTCACGGGTATAGCGGAGATTGCGTGTGTTCTGATTGGTATGTCGAAGGCTAACAATTACTTCAATATGCACCGAGAATTTGGAAACCGTTCGTTTTCTGCGTTGATGGTGAACTACATTCTTTCACAGGTTCTTATATTTGTTTATATTTTGGTTGTTATTGTCGGTGCGGTGACTGCCGGTGCCGCTGCTAATGGTCAGGTTTCTGATCAGGCTGCAGTGGGTTTCCTCGGGGTTGCAAGTATCGGTCTCGTAGCGGTGCTGTTATATGCATTAGCTGTCAGAATTTGGGCGCTTGTGGTATGGATTAAAACCATTTCACTGGTCAGATAATACGATTATTAAGTTTTTCTGATAGAAGAGTCCGAAAATCTGAATGAGTGCAATACAGGTTTTCGGACTTTTTGTTTTTATCAGTTTAATTTCGTTTCGGAATTTTATCTTTCAGGCTGGGCTATATGGATTTCTGCGAATATCTTGATGGTTTGAAAACTGATGTTCACTCGGTTATTCCCATGGTGGCAGGACGTCTGACCAGGGTGGTGGGACTTACTCTTGAAGCTGTCGGATGCAGAGCTGCGGTGGGATCACTGTGCAGAGTTGAATCCGTTACAGGTTCTCTTGATGCCGAGGTCATCGGTTTTGCAGGTGACAAGCTCTATCTGATGCCGTCTGAACAGATGACAGGTGTTATTCCGGGGGCTCGCGTTATTCCGCTAGGGGAGGTTACTCAGATCCCTCTGGGGCCGCATCTTCTCGGCCGGGTCATAGACGGTATCGGAACTCCGCTTGACGGTCTTGGAGAAATTATTACACCGTCAGGACTTTCATATATTCCAAAGCGTCTCAACCCTCTGGCAAGAAGGAAAATAACGGAGTATCTTGATGTCGGAGTAAAGGCTATCAACGGCATAATAACCGTGGGAAAGGGTCAGCGTATGGGACTTTTTGCCGGTTCCGGTGTAGGCAAGTCTGTTCTGCTCGGTATGATGACCAGAGGCAGTGTGGCGGATGTTACGGTAGTTGGTCTTATCGGCGAGCGCGGCAGAGAGGTCAAGGAATTCATAGAGGATATTCTCGGTCCCGAGGGCAGAGCAAGATCTGTGGTTATTGCCGCACCTGCTGATGCCTCTCCTCTCATGCGTCTTAAGGGATGTGAAACTGCACTTACCGTGGCTGAATATTTCAGGGATCAGGGCAAGGATGTTCTTCTTCTCATGGATTCTCTGACCCGTTATGCCCAGGCGCAGAGAGAAATAGCCCTGGCCATAGGTGAACCGCCGGCTACAAAGGGGTATCCTCCTTCTGTATTTGCAAAACTTCCGGCTCTGGTTGAGCGGGCAGGAAACGGAGGAGGATCCCAGGGATCCATCACTGCATTCTTTACTGTTCTGACTGAAGGAGATGATCTTCAGGATCCTATAGCAGATTCCGCCCGTGCCATACTTGACGGTCACATTGTTCTAAACCGTGCGCTTGCCGATGGCGGCCACTATCCGGCCATAGACATAAGAAAATCCATAAGTCGTGTTATGCCGATGATCACATCCGAAGAACATATTATGATGGCAAGAACTATGAGACAGTGCTGTGATCTTTACGAGCAGAACAAGGATCTGATTACTATAGGAGCGTATCAGCAGGGGGCAGATCCGCGGCTTGACACGGCTATTGCCATAAAACCGTATCTTGACGGATTTCTTCAGCAGAAGATGAAGGAGGTTGTACCTTTTGAGCAGTGTATGACACATCTGCAGCAGCTTGCGAAAAGGTATATAGAGCTGTCCAAGGGACGGCGCTAGGAGGTAAGAAATGAGCAGAGCCATAAGTCTGCTGCTTGATTCGGTAAAGCAGCAGGAGGAGAATGCAAGACTCCGATATCAGAAGGCTGTTTCTGATATGAATATCTGTCAGAAGAATCTTGATGCCATCAATGATTACCGGGAGGTTTACTCATCTGAACTGAATGAAGCCGGCAAAAGTGTTATGCAGACATCGACTCTTACTCAATATAACGGGTTTATCAACCGTCTTGATCAGGCTTCTGCTGATCAGGCAAAAAATCTTAAACAGGCTGAGGGGCTTGTTCAAAGGTGCAGGGATGAATATCAGCTTCTGCAGACCAAAAGAAAGGGACTAGAAAAGCTTCTGGAGAAGGAGGCTCTTGAGAAGCAGATTGCAGCAGCCAAGGCGGAGCAGAAGATGATGGATGAAGCAGCGCTTCACTCTCATCTTAGAAGAACGGGTGAAGGATTCTAGTTCAGAATGCATCCCGGCCTTCATGGTTCTGTTAAAGAAATCATGTTAACAGTGACTACTCCCTGCCGGTTTGAGTTAAGAGCAAAACTTTCTTTAATTTTAGCACTCTCTTTCAGGTGCAGTCTTTTTATTCGGAACCCCTCTGCTGAAATCAGAAATGAATCACACAAAGATATCTGATGTTTTTTGTACAATTGTCCGTCAATTTTAAATAAATGAGGTGAGCACCGGGTTGATGTCCGGTTTCTGTTATGAGTATTTCTGACAGAAAATACTCTGTTCTGACGGATTTTATATTAACCGGATGCCGGTTTAAAAGCTCTTTCGGGGTTGTCTGCAGACTGTCTTATACGGCATTGCAGGTTGCGTGTATTGTTTTCGGGATTTTTATGAAAAAGCTGTTGCCTTTGATAATGTTGACCGCCGGCTCTTCTGTTATGGCGGATGCCGGTTATCTGTACAACTCAGCTGATGGAAGCTGCATGAGTCGACCTTATTCATGTGAAGCTGTTCCCGGTATTGCCGAGGAAGAAGCTTTCAACGCTGTCGGTGCGATTAATGGCAGTATTGACGGCGGATCTCATAATCTCATCCGCGGAGCAAACGATGTGAAAGTCAACGGAGAGTCCTGCTACACAATTCTTGCCGGGGAATCGTTGAAGGACGGTTTTGAACTTGCCACCACCTATGCTGTCGGTATGCATTCGGGAACTGTCTACCGTTATGATATTGTGAGCAAAAACTACCATCCAGTGAGACTGATCGGAACAACTGTGGTTGATGATGCCGCTTTTAACATGATCCCGCTGGATCCGGAAACCAGATTTCTGACAACTTCAGAGGGAAAGATACCGTTTCTTTTAAAGCTTGATGCAACGTCTATCATTATAGAGGCCTCTGACAAGCACTGGTCTCAGAAGTTTTCTGTTCCTGTTGTCAAGGCTGATTTCTGGCAGATTTTTGCCTACGGGAAAATCTTTATTGCCTTCAGCGTGATTCAGTCGGATTTCAAGGAGGATTCAACAGTACTGGAACTGACTCCCCAGGGATTCAAGAATGCTGGTTTCTTCTCCGGAACAATTAAAGGAGGATCGGAGGACAAAATCAGATTCAGCCGCAAGATTGCCATGGGAAATACCATTTGGGAAGGCAGCAGTGTTGCTGAAATGACGGAAGGAATTTTTCAGGAGTCGGCCTTTTTCTGCGATTTTACCGATCTCTATCATGAAAACAGTCAGTTGAAACTGAACCGTGATTTGAGACTGAAGAAGGTTGATATTGATGACTCGAAGTTTGTAATAAACGGATATCTTGATGAAAAGGCGGGGAGTTCATTTATTTTTGAGAGATTCTATCCGGCGCCTGACTCTTCCCTGATAGAGAATGTTTCTTCTGTCTATTATACAATTCAGGATGGTTCGGTGATTTTAAAATCTGCTCAGACAGGGGATTTGGCTGTTCTTGATCATTCGGTTACGATAAATCAGGATGAAGGACCGGTGTCAGTGCTTGAAGGTCTGAGTTTTGATGAATTGTTTACCATTGAGTAGTTCAGAATCGGATGATCCTACGGTTCCTTCACAGGGATCATCATTTTAAATGCGGGGACGGCGGGATTGCCCGCTTTTTTTATTGTTTTTTGTATAACTGGTTTAATTTTTGCATATTTTCCGAAGGGTTGGAATACTTTTGCCAGGAGTTTTTATGCAGCTTTCGGAAAATTATCAGCAGATTCGTAACTTTGCGGACGGAGTCTCTGCCAAAAAAGATTCATTGGCGACGGAGACATCGGCAGTGTTTGACAATATTCTGGATAAAATAATGTCAGCAGTGCGGCAAACTGATGCCACCGATGCTGCCAGAGTTAATGATTCAGTAAATAAGATTTGTGTCAAACGCCGAAGTGAAACCGGCGACTCCAAATCAGCTGTGCAGAAAAGAGATAGAAATCCTGCTGAAGAAAATAAAGCATCTCCTGTAGGAAGCGAGGGATCAGTCAGCAGCCGCAGCGGCAGGGTGCGACATGGAGCCGAAGGAGCAGTTGCTGCTGACAAAAGAAAAATATCAGCGGCAGTGACGGAGAAAGCTTCAGATCTAAAAGATCAAAGGTATGAAACCAGCGCAGACGGCTGCAGAGCTGAAAAGGCTGACAATTCCGGTGTTTCTAAAAGAACTGATGCCGGAGCTTGCGGCAGCATGGATGAAGGTTTAGAGTCATCACTGAATAAAGATGAACTGTCAACCGGTTCCCGGGAAAATCCTGACAGTCTGAATTTATCAGAGTTTTCAGAATCAGCCGGTGTTTCAGAAAGCCGGATCCGCTGCAGCTCCGGCAGTGAACAGCATTCTGACGGTTCTGTCGAAGCGCCGGCTCCGGATAATCAAATCTCCGTTTCAGACGGCGGGGAAAGTAATCTCTCTTCTGATTTAGATCCTGAATATATCCAGGTACAGCCTGCCGGTTCTCTCAGTGCGGATGACGGTGTTCGTTCGTCTGACAGTGAGTCCGTTCCGCCGGAGGAGCCAAAATCCGGTATTGCGGGCGGAAATGCCGGGTATGCTTCAGCGGAGCATAACCTTGTCAGAGCAAATTATCCTGATGGAATGTATTCAAATGAAAATTCTGCTGAATCTGATGTAAGCAGTGCTGTTCGTGTTCAGTCATCAGAAGCTTCAGTGGAAATTGCTGAGAATGTAAAAAACAGTTATTTGAAAAATACCGGCGTTCAGAGCACTGATGCCGGAATTCAGACCGGAAAAGAAATTTCAGAATCACCATCCGCCGGAATTCAGACCGGAAAGGATATTTCAGAATCGGTACCTGCCGGAATTCGGACCGGAAAAGAAATTTCAGAATCAGCATCCGCCGGAATTCAGACCGGAAATGAATTTTCAGGATCCGTACCTGCCGGAATTGAAACAGGTGAAGTTAACAGCAGTAATTCTGAAGTCTTTGTGAAGAATGAATCCTATGCGCAGAGCCGGACATCTGCCGGTGTGGAGGTTGAAAATCTTACTGCCGGCCGTGAAGAACCGGTCGGTCCGGCTGTACTGCAGGATGATGCCGTCCGGCGTGCTGTTCGGACAGACAAATCAGAAGATCTCAGAATTTCAGAATCTGTGCGCAGCGTACGGACTGAAAATATTCAGGATTCTCATACAGACGGGAGAGCCCCCGGTGCACAATCTGTGCGGATTGCAGATGCTGAGGAAAGTGAAATATTCGTAGCTCCCGAACAGGATGATCGCAGTGTTTCAAACCGTATTTACAGGGCAGAAAATGTCCGTGAGACAGTTTTGCAGCACGTCAGTCGTGTCCGGACTGCCGGTTTTCGTTCAGACCATGCAAGTTCCCCGGACATAAAAAATGATCTGCGCATTTCTGCTGCCGATATCAGTGCTGCACCGGTGCCGGATGAGTCTGGAGATGGTGAAGGTTTTGATTTTGATGCTCACGTTTCTGGAGTGAACAGCGGACTGGTTTCAGCCTCAGCGAATCCGGATCGGAAGCTGAAAACAGAATACAGCTTTGTGCGTTTTCAGAACCGTCTGGATAATCTGAATGCAGGATCAGATCAGGCAGAAGATCCGGAGTGGAACTATTATGCACAGGATGAAGTGCCGCTGGAGCGGGCAGCTGAAAATGAAGAGCTGATGGATATATTAAGAACTTCAAGAGGTGTATCAGCCAGGGTGTCTTCAAATGTTTCCGTGCAGATGTCGGCCAATCAGGTTAATACAGCAGTCAATGCTGTGCAGGGATCTGGCAGTCAGGCGGATGATTCTCTTTCTGAACATATTCGTATCGGAGCAGATACATCAGTAACCTTTAGCGAGACGCTCCATGCCATGGCTCAGAGCAGAGCTGAATATGCCGCTTCTTCAGTACGGGAGGAAACCGCGGATTTTTCTAAGTCCGGTGAGCAGAGCGACTATATCGGAACTGAACTTTCGACCTCAGGTGTTGTCCGGCAGACCGCCGCGTCGGATTTCAGTTCATCCGCCGGTGAGCATGGCGGCGCTGATCGCGGAGCAGAGCAGATTTATCAGCTTCATTCGGTGTCGGGGATCCGTTCCGGGCATCACCAGAAGGAAAGCGGCGACGTTGTTCAGCAGCTGCAGAAGACGGTTCATCTTTCCAGAAATTATGAGGAAAATGCCCGGCAGGTTGCAGAAAAACTGAATATTATGCTTTCCAGAAATGTAAGGGAGGCGGAAATTAATCTTGATCCGACAGGTCTTGGTAAAATGAAGATTACAGTCAATATGAGCGATGATGCGATTGCAAGAGTCAGCATGATTGTTCAGCAGAGTGAAACCAGGGAGCTGGTAAGCGACTCTCTTTCACGTCTTCGTTTTCTCCTGGGTCAGCAGGGCATATCCCTTGGTGAAAGTTCTGTGGAACAGCAGAATTCATGGGGGGGCAGATCGCAAAATGAGGGTTCGTCCGCAACAAAGGAGTTTACATCTGATAAAATATCCGGAGGTGATGCCGACGATGCAGATTTTACCGCCGGCGGTGTCCGCATGGTTGAAGTTTCTGATCGTGAGGTTGATTATTACGCCTAGGGATTAAGTTTATGGCTGAAAATGAAAAGGAAAACGCAGAATTAAAGCTTGATGCTAAAGGCGGGAAGGCAGGAAAGAAAAAACTTATAATCCTGATTGCCGTTGTTCTCCTTGCTGTTGCCGGAGCCGCGGGATTTTTTCTTCTCAAGGGCGGATCTGAGCCGGAAGCCGAGGAGGAGACCGTTGTCAAGGATGTATATTTTTACATTCCCGTTAAGGAGCCTTTTCTTTTTACCGCCTATGCAAGACCTAAGGGACATCTGGTGCAGATTAAACTTGTTATTGAGGTTAAGGGTGAAAAGAACAGGGATCTTGCAACTCATCATCTGCCTGCAATAAAGAGTGCTGTGACAAAGTATGTTTCCGATGTTCAGTTTGCCAGTATTGTGGACAGCAGGGGCAAGGAAAAGTTCAAGAGCGGCATTCTCAAAGCCATTCAGGGCAAAATGAACTCTCTTGAGCGGGAGCCGGTTGTTGAATCCGTGCTTTATGACGGATTTGTAATTCAGTAAATTTTAAGGTAGCTGCTGTGACCGATATTCTAACGCAGGATGAAATTGACGCTCTTTTGCGCGGTAGCGATGAAGATGAGCTGCCCAAGGAGGAACAGCCCCAGGAACAGGATGGCATAGTCTCCTTTGATTTTTCCTCACAGGATCGTATTGTCCGCGGACGAATGCCGACTCTGGAGCTGGTGAATGAAAGATTTGCCAGGCATCTGAGGATCAGTCTTTTCAATATGATGCGCCGTACCGCTGAAGTCTCCATCAACGGTGTAAAGATGATCAAATTCAGTGAGTATGTACACTCTCTGTTTGTTCCGACCAGTCTCAACATGGTCAGATTCAAGCCTCTCAAGGGTACTGCTTTGATAACTCTCGAGGCACAGCTTGTATTCATACTTGTGGAAAATTTTTTCGGAGGTGAGGGAAAGCGTCATACCAAGATTGAGGGACGTGAATTCACTCCTACTGAAAGACGTATTATACAGATGCTCCTTCGCATCATTTTTGAAGATTATACAGAGTCATGGCAGCCTGTAATGTCGGTTGAATTTGAATATATGGATTCTGAAGTCAACCCGGCTATGGCCAATATTGTAAGTCCTACCGAGGTTATTGTTATAAATTCATTTCATATTGAACTTGACGGCGGAGGCGGTGACTTCCATGTAGCCATGCCCTATTCCATGCTTGAGCCTATCAGGGAACTGCTTGATGCCGGCGTGCAGAGTGACAAGGGCGATACTGATATGCGCTGGTCAAAGGCTCTGAGGGATGAAATTCTTGACGTCAATGTGGAGCTGTCAGCCAGACTGCTTGAGACTACACTTACATTGAGAGAAATACAGAATATGAAGGAGGGAGATATCATACCGGTTGAACTGCCCGAATCTCTGCTTGTGTTTATCGAGGATCTTCCTTCATTTCACGCAAAACTCGGACGCGTGAAGGATATGGTTGCACTTAAAATTACCGAGAAACTGAAAAGACCTGAATCAATCAAGAATGAGATTGCTGAACTGACAGGTGCCAGAAACGAACTTATTTTTGATGATGAAATTGATGAGGAATCTGAAGACGGAGAGTCTAAATGAGTACAGATGATGATGACATAATGGCCCAGTGGGCCGCCGCCCTTGGAGAACAGGATTCCGCTGAAAAGGAGAAAGAGCAGAGCAGCGATGAGCCTGCCGCGTCGTCCGCGGATGAAAAATCAAGGGTGATTGACGGCGGAACAGTTTCCGCAGAAAAGGTGCCGCTTGAGGATTTCGGTGAAACCACTCCAATTTCAAAGGAGGAGAAGCGCCGCCTTGACGCCATACTGGACATACCTGTGGTTATTTCCATGGAGGTGGGAAGATCACAGATCCCGATACGAAATCTTCTTCAGCTCAATCAGGGATCAGTTATCGAACTGGAGCGCGTTGCCGGAGAGCCGCTTGATGTGCTTGTCAACGGAACCCTTATTGCTCATGGTGAAGTTGTCGTTGTAAATGATAAATTCGGTATCAGACTTACTGACGTAATAAGTCAGACCGAGCGTATAAAGAAGTTGAAATAATGCTTAGATTTTTATCATTATGGGTTCTTGCTGCCGCACCCGCATTCTGCTTTGAACAGGAAACTACCGCTTCCGGTGTCCCTGCCGTTTCGGTCGGCATCGGCCAGTGGCTGCTCAGCTGTCTTGCTGTGATAGGACTCATGTTTGCCATGGTGTGGTTTCTTAAGAAGGCAAGAATTGTTCCCGGAGGTCGCAACGGTGTAATGCAGGTGATTTCTGCCATGTCGATCAGCAATCATGAAAGAATAATGGTCGTCAGAACCGCAGAGCGGTATTTTCTGATAGGCGTGACATCTCAGAATATCTCCTGTCTTGCTGAACTTTCTGCCGAGGATATTGAAAAATACACTTCACCTCCTGCGTCATCCGATCACGGCGGGTTTGCGTCTAAATTTGCCGATGCCCTGAAAGGAAAAATATCGCAGGGCGCGAAGGATGAGCATGAAAGCGGTTTTAAAGATGAGAAGGGCGGGAATTATGAAAAGGACTAGTCTGATATCAATCCTGCTTATTCTGATAATATCAGTTATGCCGTGTTCGGCCGCTGATTTCAGTCTTCCTGCTGTAACTGTTGGTACGAATTCATCGGGTGAGCAGGAATACAGTCTTTCCATGCAGGTTCTGCTGTTTCTGACTGCTCTGACTGTTCTGCCGTCGCTGGTTATGATGATGACTTCATTTACCCGCTTTATTATCGTAATGTCTATTCTGCGCCAGGCCATCGGATTGCAGTCAGCTCCGTCCAATCAGATTCTTGTCGGTATGAGTCTGTTTATGACTATGTTCGTCATGTCTCCGGTTTTTAATCAGATTTATGACACAGCCATTGTACCGTATAATGAAGATCAGATAAGCGGCAGACAGGCTTTTGAACTTGCACAGAAGCCTCTTAAGACTTTCATGCTGTCTCAGACCAGGGTGAAGGATCTTAACAGTTTTATGGAGTATTCAGGAGAAAAGGCTGATAAGCCTGAAGATCTGTCCATGAAGGTAATTATTCCCGCGTTTATGGTCAGCGAGCTGAAGACTGCATTCCAGATAGGCTTTATGATCTTTCTTCCGTTTCTGGTTATAGATCTGGTGGTTGCAAGTATTCTCATGGCAATGGGTATGATGATGCTCTCGCCTGTTCTGATTGCTCTACCATTCAAACTGATGCTCTTTGTTCTTGTGGACGGGTGGTCAATGATTATAGGAACGCTGATTTCGAGTTTCGGAATCGGGACGGGAGGAGGATAATTAATGGATCCCTCCGGTTTTATTGATATTCTCAGAGATACGTTCGGACTTGTTGCTGTTCTTGTATCGGCAGCTATTATTCCAAGTCTTCTGGTGGGTCTGTGCGTGGCTGTTTTTCAGGCGACTACATCCATTAACGAGCAGACCCTCAGTTTTCTGCCACGTCTTCTGATCACACTTGTTGCGATTGCTCTCGGTACAAACTGGGGTATTCAGAAAATATCCAGTTTTTTTTATATGATCATCGAGCAGATACCGGGAGTAATTAATTAGTGAACGGTCTGGAAAATATGATTATGGCCTACGTAGCTTCGTATATGTGGCCGTTTATCAGAACTGCATCCATGATCGGAACTATGTTTATTCTTGGATCCGCACTGCTTTCTCCGCAAATCCGGCTGGTTGTCTGTATTGCGGTGGCCTGGGCCATAGCCCCCCTTATTCCGTCGGCAGATCCTCATATTGATATGTTCAGTGTCAGCGGTATCATGATCACCGTGAATCAGATCCTGATAGGAATAACCATAGGATACTGCACAGAACTGATTTCCCAGTGCTTTGTCATGGCCGGACAGGTTGTTGCCATGCAGACAGGTCTCGGTTTCGCATCGGTTGTAGATCCTGTAAACGGAGCGCAGACTCCCGTGGTGGGTCAGTTTTTTACCATGCTCTGCGGTCTTGTGTTTTTTGGAATTGACGGGCATCTGGTGTTTATTGATCTTCTCAGAAAAAGTTTTTATACCCTGCCGGTGGGGCTTGAATTCATTACCCAGGATACATGGAGAAATCTGTTCAGCTTTCTTGGAGTGATGTTTCAGACGGCTGTGAATTTTTCCATAGCTTCGATATGCACAATGCTTATTATTAACTTCACGTTCGGTGTAATGACCAGGGCTGCCCCGCAGCTTAATATTTTCAGCATGGGTTTTGCCGTCTCTCTTATTCTGGGCATTTTTGTTCTCTGGGTTACGGTGTCTCATTTCATGTCATTCTTCATCTACCAGTTTGATCGCACTGTGGATCTGATATGCTCTGCGGTAGGATATGAATGTCGCGGAGGATTGTAGACTATGGCGGAAAACAGCGACGGTCAGGAAAAGACAGAACAACCCACCGGTAAACGAATAGAGGATTCCCGAAAAAAGGGTCAGATTCCAAGATCAAGGGAAATGGGTACCCTTTCTGTTCTTCTGAGCGGAGTCATAGGTTTGTGGGTTTTTTCCCCGATCTTTTCAGACTCTTTCAATAAGATATTCAAGATGGGGTTTTCTGTTGAAAGGAGCATGATTTACGATCCCTCCTATATGATGAAAACCTTTATGTCGTCTATTTTTGTTGTGTCGCTTCCGGTTTTTCTTCTCGCATTTTTCGTATTTTTCTTTGCCTTCATCGGCAACATCATTCTGGGCGGATTTAATTTCAGTATCGAGGCAGCCACACCGAAGTTTAATAAAATCAATCCGCTCAACGGCATCAAGCGTATATTCGGCGTTCAAAGCGTGATTGAACTTATTAAGTCAATTCTGAAGGTTGCTTTTATCGGAACCCTTGCGTATGTTTTCATCAAGGCGTCCTTTTCTGCCATTGTTACGCTTCCTTCGTATCAGATGCCTGATGTAATCAGAGAAACCATGTACATCATGCTGAAGGTGGCCATAGGAATAATTATGGCAATGGTTCCAATCGCGGCTCTGGATATGTGGTTTCAGAAGTGGCACAACCTTGAACAGCTGAAAATGACGAAGCAGGAAATCAAGGATGAAATGAAGGATACTGAAGGAAAGCCTGAGGTAAAATCCCGTATCAGAAGAATTCAGTATGAGATGGCTACCAGACGTATGATGCAGGAGGTGCCAAAGGCTGACGTGGTTGTAACCAATCCGACGCATTATGCCGTTGCACTCAAGTATGATCAGACAAAGGCACACAGCGCTCCCGAGGTGGTGGCCAAGGGTGTGGATGAAATGGCTCTTAAAATTCGTGAAATTGCAAAGGAAAATAAAATTGAAATTATAGAGTCTCCGGCACTTGCCAGATCGATTTACTATAACACAAAGGAGGGACATCAGATCCCCGAAGGCCTGTTTGCAGCGGTTGCACAGGTTCTTGCCTATGTTTTTCAGCTGAGAATGTACCGTTCAAGAAAGGGCGGCGCACCCAGACCTCTGCCAAGGGATCTGCCGATACCGGATGAGCTGAAGCATGACTGAAAAACTGCCGTACATTCGAACTTTAAACTTAGTACAGGTTTATTTAAGGATCAGCTTGTTGGAAATCAGATCACGATTAACCCTGTCATTAGAGACGGTGCAGGAATCATCTCACGGAGCAGTTTCCGTATCAAACTTGTCGTGAAGCAGTAGCCAGATTACTGAGTCGCATTATGAATGTATGACAGTGTCGGCGGATGATATGCCGCAATGGTAAAAAACTTAAAAACGGTGCAGAGAGAAAACAAGAAGACTCTTATAAGAACCTGTCAGCCGTCTTAAAAAAAATCCTCCATTCAGGTCATTTTGAAAAGGTCTGTCTCCAGGAAAACAACTTTGTCTGTTCTGTGACATTCAGTCACTGAAGCGGAAAACAGCATCGACAATAACCAGAATAAGAGAAACGAGCAGAATTATGCCGGAATACATGATCAGCTCATGATTGTCTGTAACAAAACCTGTGATTAATGCAAGAACTGAACACACCAGCGTAAATCTGGCCAGCCTGAACCAGAATTTGAATGAGAAAAAATCAAACAAATCAAAAAAATCGAACATATAATTACTCCATTGATTACAAATGGCGGCGATCATGCTCCATTTTAGTATAGATTGGAGTGTTTAATCTAGTTTTTCAGTCAGACATTGATGCTTTTTCGTTTTAGGATCGCTGTTGATTCATATAAGAAGCTTGTCGCTGGGATAATCACCGTCACGGTATCTGCTGAAATATTCCTTTTCCTTAATCTATCTGTTTCATGGCTTCTTCCGCACTGAGTTCATGTTTGAACTAAACTTGATCCCTGATTTCAGCGAGTAAAGTCTGACTGGCTGAAGTTATTTAAGACATACTGCATGTGATCTGGGATCTGTTTATAAGGTGTGAGGGGATAATCATTATGAAGCTCTCCGAGATGATCAAAAAAATGGCTCTCTACAATCACGGATAAAAAAAATCGGTGCTGTGATAAAATGACAGCCGATGATGTTGAGTTCGGGGATGCTAAGTCATGGGAAGTATTCTGAATCCTGTCGATGGCAACGCATTTGTTGATTTGGTGGAATCCAAAGATGCAGGAATATTTGTTGATAAAACTGATTTTATCAGCAAAACAAATTTACGCCTTAATACCGGTGGAAAATTACTGTCTCTGACCCGTCCCCGCAGATTCGGGAAAACCGTAACTGCCGATATGCTTCTGGCCTATTATTCCAAAGAATATGACGGACAAAAGATTTTTGATGATCTGAAAATTTCCAAAGAACAAAACTACACCGAGCACTTAAATAAGTATGATGTCATTTATATTGACATGAACTCGGCAAATGATAAGTATCTCTCGTATAAATCCGATAGATCGCTTTATATTGAAGACGTAGATGATATCGTAGATTTTTTGCAGTACCTGGTTATTCGAGATCTGAAAGAAAACAGTAATTATGCTGAACAGATAGATAAAGCGCCACTGGTTGGAAAAAAATCGTTATCCTCGGTGCTGGAAGCTATATGCAAACATACCGGCAGACCGTTCATTTTTATTATGGATGAGTGGGATCTGATATACAGAGATTATCGGAATGAAGAGGCTTTACAGAAAAAATTTATTGAATTTCTGCGAGGTTTGTTTAAATCAAAATCAGGACAGGCCTGTTTTTCATTTGCTTATCTTACCGGTATTCTTCCTATTAAAAAATACAACTCCCAGTCGGCGCTGAACTGCTTTGACGAATATAACATGCTTGCACCTGGTGATTATGCTCGCTACTTCGGCTTTACTGAAGATGAAGTAGCAGATATTGTAGGATCACCAGACTGCGAAGTGTCGCATCAGAATTTAAAGGAATGGTACGAGGGGTACAAAATCAAAGGTGTTGATATTTACAACCCAAACTCAGTGAGTAAAGCAGTCAGCCGAAATGAATGTATAAGTTACTGGTGTGGAACATCATCCAATGAAGAATTTGTGCACCTCATCAACACTGATTTTCAGGGTATAAGGGAAGATGTTATCAATTTGATTGAAGGTGATGAAGTTACTTTCAGCTGTGCCAATTTCTAGAATGACATGGTAAACATAAAAGATAAAAATGATGTATTCAGTCTCCTGGTATGTTTGGGATATCTCGGTTGCTCAGAAATAAAAAACAAATATCGAAAAGTTGCCTATGTTCCTAATACCGAAATCAAAGCAGTACTGATGGATATTGCCAGGCAGCAGAACTGGTACGAACGTATGGAAACCGTCAGGCGTTCTGAAAGTCTGCTCAAAGCCGTCAAAGAACTTGACGGAGTAGCGTTCGCCAATCTGATTCAGAATATTCACAATTCTTCGGCAGTTGCACTTCTTGATTACAATGATGAGGAGTCTCTTACACACTGTGTGATGACAGGACTTTTATGGTCAACTCTTGATGATTACAGCTGTCATCGTGAAGATCAGGCGGGAAAAGGACGGTTGATTTAGTGTATGAGCCGATAACAGGAAAACAGCCGCTGATCCTGATTGAGTTTAAGTATGACGGCTCTGCAGAAGAGGCAATTGCACAGATTAAAACGCTGGAATACTTTAAACGTTATACCGGACAATACAGAAATATCATAATTGTCGGAATAAATTACAGCACTAAGACCAAAGATCACCAGTGCTTGATTGAAAAGCTGGATAAACGACTTAACAGGCCATCAAGTAAGAAAGAATTGTGATAATAAGCATTGTTGTCAAGAATCATCGGAATTGAGTGTCAAGAATTTCCGGAGTCTTCCATACCATATCAACCCTGTCGGTATGTCTCATTGCACGACGCAAAGCATAATTATTGACGAAATTTAGATGCGAGTTAAAACAAGTTGCCTTGTATGTGTCGTGTAAATAGCCGGAGTTCGGCAGTTTGCGTAACATAGAGTTCTGCCAATCCTTACCAGATAAGACTTTTTGCAGTGTTATGTATTTTTAGGCTGTTTTAGCTTTTTAGGGGCAACTGAAATTTTTTTCAAAATTTTTTTCATTGTGTCTTTCATCACTACCTCATGGGTCAGTTCTGTGAGTTCACAACATTCCAAAAGTTCAGAAATG